>ENA-OZGV01000221-OZGV01000221.1-human-gut-metagenome-genome-assembly--contig:-NODE-221-length-34493-cov-11.438789_pt1 | contig 34493 bp, 27 predicted proteins | sample MGYA00245120_ERZ653665 | MGnify/ENA primary metagenome ERZ653665 (study PRJEB26926, sample SAMN06165250) | human gut metagenome | biome: ENVO:00009003; feature: ENVO:2100002; material: ENVO:00002003... | reverse complement strand
ATATTTACGAGATTACCAACTTTTATAAGCTATATCTTATCCCGAACTCACGTATATAATGTCCCTGATATAAAATCAAGTCTCCAGAATCAGTTTGAATCCACTCATCATTTCTCGGCAGTCTAACCCCTAATGTTCCTACCTTTTCCATATGGGCATAATCACTCATCTCTACTGTTACATTGCATTTCGCCAATAATTCTTTCAAAGCCATTGCAGAAGAATTATTCTCCAACACAGCAACAAAAACTTTACTGCCAATATGCAGCTTAATTGTATCACGTTCCATTGTCTTACTTTTATTACAAATTTTATCTTTATTAAATTGGATTGGGGCTTTGCCTAGATTATTGCCATACGATGTAACTGCAACAAATAACAAGACAGCTATCACAGACATAAATAATCTTCCCGATAATAAGCAATATCTCATAGCATCAGGTAATTTTTATCCATTTTCCTTTTTCTAACCTTATCAAGAATATCATTCCTCTGAAACAAAGCTCAATACACATAGCCAGCCAAACGCCCTTCAACCCCATCGAAGGAGCAAGACATGAAGCCAAACTAAGACGTACAGCCCATATACTGACAAAGTTCATTATGCTCGGCATGAGTGTATCTCCCGTACCGATAAAAACTCCATAAGCAACAATTGCCGCAGCAAACATAGGCTCTGCAAATGCCTCAATACGCAAAGCCATCACACCTAATGAAAGTATCTCTGCATCAGGTGTCATTGCCCCGATTATTAAAGGAGCAGCCCAATACATGACACCACCCATCACTCCCATTACCAACATACCAGTTGCTACTGTTATCCGGGCAAAAGATCGGGTTAAATCTTTTCTTCCCGCTCCCAGACTTTGCCCGATCAATGTCGTCGCAGCATCAGCAATACCATACCCCGGCATATAACATAAGCTTTCTGCGGTTATTGCAAAAGAATTTGCAGCTATAGCAAAGATTCCCAATGGAGCAACAATAACAGTTGTCAAGATCTGTGCTCCGCAAATAACAATATGCTCTACACACATGGGAACTCCTATTTTGAACGATTTTATTAATACTTTCGAAGTCAAAAAGAAACTTCCAGGTCTGCCCACCAGAGCTAACTCTTTCGAACAACGACAGAGATACCAAGTCATCATAATGGCAACCAACATCTCAGCCAGTCCTGTACCCAAAGCAGCACCTTCAACTCCTAGTCCCGCTCCAGGAACAAAGACAGATATATTACCTATCTCTAACTCCCGGGAAGGATATATCAGAAAATAGGAAGAAGCATCATGCTGAATGGCAACATCACCTCCCAGCCATACAGGAAGAGGAGTGCTAACCAGTACACCAATTACAGTCAAGAGCAAACTGAATATCGTAGTCGCAACAAAAGACTGACGAAGGACAGCACGTGCCTGACCAAATTCTTTCGCTCCGATATGATGTGCTACCTGCACAGAAAAGCCCGTAGCAGAAGCAACACATACTCCCCAGAACAACCAGGTAGAAGTAGAAACCAAACCGATAGAAGCAGAAGCCTCCGCTCCCAGACTACCAACCATTGAAGCATCAATATATTGCATAACAATATATGAAATCTGAGCTACAACTGCCGGAATACTCAAACGTATGGTAAGTTCCAGTTGTTGCTTAAATGTCATATGCTCTCCCCTGCGAATAAGTGAAAGCAGAGCTTCAGCCTTATTGGTTTGGTCTCTCATTTCCTGACACAATTATTACTTACATCTAAAATTGGCCGTATAGCAGTCTTATTTCAGATAGGTATAGAAAAACCGTTCTATCTTATCGAATGGAATAACTCCTGCCTGATTATCATATAAATCTACATGACTTGCACCTGGAATAATCAGTAGTTCCTTATTATCCCCTTTTAACTTCTTAAAGGCATCTTCACTAAAATAACGGGAATGTGCCTTTTCACCGTGAATCATTAACACAGCACTTCGAATTTCATCACTATATGTCAGCAGCGGTGTATTGATAAATGAAAGGGACGAAGTAACATTCCATCCGTTATTCGAGTTCAGAGAACGTTTATGATAACCACGCTTTGTTTTATAATAATCATAGTAATCTTTCACAAACTGAGGAGCATCCTCTGGTAGCGGATCCACCACCCCTCCTGCCAGTGCATATGAACCATTCCGTGCATCTATAGTCCGCTGGGCATTCAACTTTTTGCGAAGTTCATAACGTGCATCTGCATCCATCGCATCAAAATATCCATTAGCATTTACACGGCTCATATCATACATAGTAACAGTGACAGTTGCTTTTATACGAGTATCGATAGCAGCCGCATTAAGAGCCATGCCACCCCATCCACAGATACCGATAATCCCAATGCGCTCTGGATCTACATCTTCACGAATTGAAAGAAAATCTACAGCAGCAGAAAAGTCCTCCGTATTAATGTCGGGAGAGGCAACATAGCGAGGTTCACCACTGCTTTCACCCGTATAGGAAGGATCGAAAGCAATAGCCAGGAATCCACGTTCAGCCATTGTTTGCGCATAAAGCCCTGAAGACTGCTCTTTGACCGCCCCAAAAGGGCCACTCACCGCAATAGCCGGAAGTTTCCCTTCAGCCTGCTTAGGCTTATACAAATCGGCAGCCAACGTAATTCCAAAACGGTTTTTAAAACGGACACTTTCTACTGTTACCTTGTCACTTACAGGAAAAGTCCTATCACTATCCTGTGCATAAAGTATATTCATAAGCGTTGACATAAAAAATACGATTAAAAAACTCTTTATCTTCATAATATCTCAAATACAATTCCATTATTATCAAACTTTCTTACCCATCTCATAAGCTTCTGTCAATACAGGCTTATCTTTTATTTCTCCTACATGCCAGACTCCTCCACCGAATACTGTTCCTTTTATTACAGGATTCTCAAGACAATCGAGGAAACCACAGAAATTGTCTACAACGCGTTTCATAATTGTTTCATCTTCTTCCGCTGCTGTCGCTATAAAATAAAATTCTTTGTTTTTCATTTCTGTATAAGGACCGCAGCAACGATCTATCAGTATTTTCATCTGTGCACTCATTGCATAGAAATAGACAGGAGTTGCCATAACAATGACATCAGCCTCCAGCATCTTTCCGATAACCTCAGCCGCATCATCTTTTTGTGGACACGGTTTTTTATGCAGGCTACAGACGCTGCATCCAAGACAAGGGTGAATCGTCTTATCACGCAAGAAAATCTTTTCTACATGATTTCCACTTTCTACTGCTCCACGCATAAACTCATCACAAAGCGTATCGGAATTACCTCCACGACGTGGACTAGATGATAATATCAAAACCTTTTTAGCCATATTTAATATTGTATATCAGTTAGTATAAATTATCGACAATGCAAATTTCGCAAGAATACATAAGCATCTGTGTAGACAAATTACGGATGTTATAACCTCAATTACAGATTCAAGAAACAGGGTTCAATATTATCTATCGCTTCAAAAAACCGTAACTTCGGTTATACAATCAGTAATTATGGTTGTAGGGATATATGAGATTTCGCTTAATTTTGTATTCAGATAAAAATCAACTCTGCATATGGACAAGATACTTAATTTAAATAATGTGGACTTATATAACCAGATATACGGACTTGAAACATTACATCCGCTGGTAACAGTCATCGACCTGAATAAAGCCACCCGGCAAATGACCTATACGCATTGGAATTACGGTGTTTATGCGCTATATCTGAAATTAGAAAAAGCCTGTGACATTAAGTACGGACGTCAAACTTACGATTATCAGGAAGGGACTGTAGTATGTTTCGCCCCCGGACAAACAACCGAAACCACACTGACAACAGACCGCGTACAACTGAATGTACTGGGAATACTTTTCCACCCCGACTTATTACATGGTACAAGTTTAGGAAAAACAATAAAAAAATACACTTTCTTCTCATATGAAGTCAACGAGGCCCTGCATCTGTCGGCCGAAGAAAGAAGTATTATCGAAGAGTTATTAAAGATTATACGCATGGAGCTGGAGCACGGCATAGACAAGCATAGTAAAACTTTATTAGTAAACCACATCGAATTACTGTTAAATTACTGCATGCGCTTCTATGAACGACAGTTTACGACACGCAGCAAAGCAAACAGTGATGTCCTGACACGGTTTGAAAATCTCCTTAACGAATACTTTGAAGGCCCTCAGGCCGAACAGGACGGGTTGCCGACTGTAAAATACTTTGCCGACAAACTATATCTTTCCTCTAACTATTTCGGTGATATGCTAAAAAAAGAAACAGGAAAAAGTCCACAGGAATATATTCAGGAAAAAATCATAGAACTGGCAAAGGAACGGATCTCAGCTACAGAAAATACAGTCAGCCAGATTGCATATTCTTTGGGCTTCCAGTACCCACAACACCTATGCCGGTTATTCAAGAAACGAGTAGGCTGTACCCCCAATGAATATCGTACACAAAACAACCAACAATAAACAACTTCCACAGATAAGGACAAAAAGAATATGTTAGATTTCAAAACTGTGTACGAATGCAACTGTTGCCTTGGCTGCAAGACATTACACCCTCAGGTAAGCATTATCAATCTGGAAAGCCCCAACCTGGAACAAGACGCTGTAAAATTCGAGTTTTACGCAATCTTGCTGATAGAAGAATGTCCTGACTCCTGCTGCTGTTGCGGGCGTAAATATTACGATTATTCAAATGCAACAATGGTGTTTCTCACTCCCGGTGAAATATTCCGGATGAGTGAGAATAATACCTTGCCTAATAAAGGATATCTGCTAGCATTTCATCCTGATCTACTTTTCCGAACCTCATTGAATAATCATATAAAAAATTATACTTTTTTTTCGTACAAAAAAGAAGAAGCATTACACTTGTCCCAACGGGAAACAGCCAAAATAACATGTTGCCTGGAAAATATTGAAGACGAACTGCATCACCCCATTGATACACATAGTAGTACAATACTTTCACGCCACATCGAATTATTACTCGATTACTGTACACGTTATTATGAGCGCCAGTTTATTACCCGAGAAAACAAGAATAAAACACTCCTGGACAAAATGGAAAAACTTCTCGAGCACCACATTGCATCGGGACAACTCCAAGATGGAATAATGCCTGATCCGAAAATACTCAGTGAAGAACTGGGACTATCACCTGCATACTTTGAAGATTTATTAAAATTTGAAACGGGCAAAACACTTGAAGAATATTTTCAATTAAAGCGTTTGGAAACTGCTAAAAGGATGTTGCTTCAAAAAGATTGTATGCCAACTATTATAGCCAAGCAACTAGGATATCCCAGCGTGCAATATTTCAGCTTAATCTTTAAAAAAATAACTGGATTTTCTCCAAGCGAATATCGCTATTCACACAACTGATAAGTAATAAAATAATTTTTTTATCCGCACATACATTGCATTTTGTCAACTGTTTTGTATTTTCGCATAAACAAATAACAATACAACAAACGAAATACAAATACATATGTGTGGAATAGTAGGATATATAGGAAGCAAACAAGCTTATCCTATACTTATAAAAGGACTAAAGCGTCTGGAGTATCGCGGTTACGACAGTGCAGGAGTAGGTCTAATCAGCCATGAATCTAAATTGAACGTGTATAAAGCGAAAGGCAAAGTATCAAATCTGGAAGACACTGCATCACAAAAAGATACTTCGGGGCATACAGGTATAGCCCATACCCGATGGGCAACTCATGGAGAACCTTGCCAGGCTAATGCACATCCCCATTTATCACAGTCAGGTAATCTCGCATTAGTTCACAACGGCATCATAGAAAACTATGCAACTCTGCGTGAACAATTACAAGAAAAAGGATACACATTCAAGAGTTCAACCGATACAGAAGTATTAGTACAACTGATAGATTACTTTCAAACAACTTACGACACTGAGTTGCTAGAAGCTATACAAATGGCATTACACAAGGTTGTCGGAGCCTATGCTATCGCCGTATTAGACCGCAGACATCCCGGACAAATCATAGCAGCCCGCAAAAGTAGTCCATTAGTTATCGGAGTAGGTACAGACGAATTCTTTTTAGCATCCGATACAACCCCGATTGTTGAATATACAGACAAAGTAGTTTACCTGCAAGACGGAGAAATCGCTATCCTAGAAAACGGAAAGCCACTCAAGTTAGTAAACCTCGACAATGAAACACAACCTGCCGAAATCAAGAAAGTAGATATGAATATCGGTCAGCTGGAAAAAGGAGGATTTCCTCACTTTATGCTGAAAGAAATATTCGAGCAACCCGAGTGTATTAACGACTGTATGCGCGGACGAATAAACGGTACACTACATGAAGTCACACTATCTGCTGTAAACGATCATAAAGAGCAGTTACTCAATGCCCAACGTTTTGTCATTGTAGCATGTGGTACATCATGGCATGCCGGTTTAATAGGTAAACAGCTGATAGAAACATTTTGCCGTATCCCTGTTGAAGTAGAATATGCTTCAGAGTTTCGCTACCGAAATCCGGTGCTTACGAATCGTGATGTCGTAATAGCAATCTCTCAATCAGGAGAAACAGCCGACACTCTTGCTGCCGTAGAATTGGCAAAATCTCAGGGAGCATTCGTATATGGTATCTGTAACGCCGTCGGTTCATCCATTCCCCGCATCACCGACTCAGGCTCTTACATACATGTAGGTCCAGAAATAGGAGTTGCATCAACTAAAGCCTTTACAGGACAAGTTACCGTATTAACAATGTTTGCATTAACATTAGGAAAAGAAAAAGGAGAAATAAGCACAGCCGATTACAATCGTATTATCGACGAGCTGCTACAAATACCCGAGAAGATAACAGAAGTATTAAAGCAGAATGAAAGCATAGCAAGTTTATCGCGTATATTTACCTATGCCCATAATTTCCTTTATTTAGGTCGTGGTTACAGTTATCCGGTAGCTCTGGAAGGAGCCTTAAAACTAAAAGAAATTTCATACATCCATGCAGAAGGATATCCCGCTGCCGAAATGAAGCATGGCCCCATAGCCTTAGTCGATACAGAGATGCCGGTAGTGGTAATTGCCACTCAGAATGCCATGTATGAAAAGATCGTAAGTAATGTCCAGGAAATAAAAGCCCGAAAAGGACACATTATAGCATTAATCAACAAACAAGATACTGTTATCCGCAAGATCGCTGACGAGTGCATTGAAATACCAGAAACATTAGAGTGTCTCGAGCCTTTAGTTACTACTATTCCATTACAATTATTAGCTTACCATATAGCGGTATGTAAAGGAAAAGACGTAGACCAGCCACGCAACCTTGCCAAGTCTGTTACAGTAGAGTAAACACACACATAAAAATACCGGATCTTACGAACAGGCATAACCTTTTGTAAGATCCGGTATTTTTTATCAGCACAATGTAATAAACTTACTCTACATAAAGCACCAGTCCTTTCAGATATTCTCCTTCCGGATGATAAATATTTACCGGATGGTCTCCCGGCTGAGTCAACTGATGAAGAATGCGCACACTACGACCACTCTGAGCCGCAGCAGTAAATACTGCATTCCGGAAATTCTCCTTATTGACAACTTGCGAACAAGAGAAAGTAAACAGAATACCTCCCGGACGAATCTTTTCGAAAGCTTTCGCATTCAGTTTCGTATATCCACGCAAAGCATTACGCAAGGCATCACGATGCTTAGCGAAAGCAGGAGGATCCAGAATAATCAGGTCATACTGATCACCCATACGGTCCAGATACTTAAACGCATCTTCCGCATAAGCTTTATGGCGAGCATCCCCAGGGAAATTCAGCTCTACATTCTCGTTTGTCAAGTCAATAGCCTTTGCTGAACTGTCGACCGAATGAACAAGGTTTGCTCCACCTCGCATGGCATAGAAAGAAAAACCTCCAGTATAACAGAACATATTCAAGACATTACGTCCTTTTGCATATCGCTCCAGCAAATGGCGGTTCTCACGCTGATCGACAAAGAAACCCGTTTTCTGTCCTTTCAGCCAGTCTACGTGGAACTTCAGTCCATTTTCCATTGCCACATTTTCAGGACTTCCTCCCTTGATAAACCCATTCTCCGTCGACAACAAATCAGCCTTAAAAGGCAATGTTGTTTCCGACTTATAGTAAATATTTTCAATCACATCTCCCATTACTTCTGACAAAGCATCGGCTATTTCCATGCGATATACATGCATTCCTGCCGAATGTGCCTGCATAACAGCTGTATGATCATAAACATCAATGATCAGTCCCGGCAAATTGTCCCCCTCGCCATGCACCAGACGATACGTATTGTTCTGAGGATTTCCAATCAGTCCTAAAGCAACACGCAAATCTTTCGCTACAGCAAGCTTACGTACCCAAAATTCATGGTCGATCGTTTCCTGCACAAATGACAATACACGCACGGCGATACTTCCAATCTGGAAGTGACCACATGCTATAAATTCTTTTTTCGATGTATACACATCTACAATTTCACCTTCTTCGGGTTCACCCTCTACACGAGCGATAGCTCCCGAAAACACCCATGGATGAAAACGTTTCAACGATTCTTCCTTACCGGGTTTCAGATATACTTTCTTATACGACACGCTAATATCTTATTTTAATTATTTTCAGTTTCCACTACTTTTACAATCTCATAACCTCCAGTGCTGCGCAAATCATCCAGGTAATTGTATATTTCAACACACGCCCAGGCATCAGTTGCAGCATAAAGTTGCTGAGCTTCCGTTAGGACTTCAGCCTCCCAGTTTGACAGACGCTGCGATTTAGAAATCTTCTTGCCGAACAGCAACGCATAAATTTTCTGCAAGCTTTTTTCCTCTATACCGAAACGAGGAACATAATCTTGCAATTCCACCCAGTTTCCGCTGCGCGGATCTTTTGTATTTCTCTTGCGAAGCATTGCAAAATCATCCTTCAGCGAAAGACCTACTTTCAAGACATCATTTTGCAAGAACTCTTCCAGAAAATCAGGCAAACCCAAACGGTTCAACCGAAACAGGAAACAAGTGTCATGTGTAGATATCTGCAATAAAGCCACCTTATGCGTAGTTCCCTTTTTAAATGAAGGACGAGTTTCCGTATCTACACCTACAATAGAATGCGTATTCAGATAGCTGATTGCCTTACGCGCCTCAGTCTCCGTATTGACAACGAAGATTCTTCCCTCAAAATTAACCTTTGGCAATGCTGCCACACTCTGCTTTGATATTTTATTTTGTAATACGACCATGCGTTTATTTTTTCCTCTTACAACTCTCATTCCCACCGGTCACCTGATCCATCGTCTTCTCCGGCTTCCAGTCCCTCATATAAATCATCCTCACTGTAACCTTCATCCTCTGCAAAAGGAGAAGACGCATAAGCATCATCTTCAGCCTCTTCATCAGTGTCAGTCTGTTTACTATACCTCACCTCATGCAATGCACGCATTACGTTTACAAGACGCTGCCCCCAGAACTCAGCAAAATGCTCCCGGCAGATTACAAGTGCATCGTTCATTGTCTGATCGAACCCCAACTGATATACACAAATAAAATCCTTCAACGGCTGATATATATCAGCTAAGTTCTCAGAAATATTCTGCTTGATAGGAGTATCACTATAAGCCATATCATCCAAAAACACATCCAGATAATCATCTTTCTCTCCCATCAATGCAGCTATTGCACACCGGACACGCTCATAATCTCCTTCGGTTACAAAAGTTTCCGGATCGAATTCGTCTATGCGCTCACCCTGAGGCAGTAAAGAAGCTTTCAGATAAAGCAAAGGCAAAAGCTTGAGCGCCGTATCAACAAAGGTACGTCTCTTTGTTTCATTCACACGCTCCAGAAAGCCACAAAACTCAGCCGCTACAGTAACAAATTCTACCGTATTTTTATCAAATATAATCGGGGTATTACTTTTTTCCATAATCAAACAAATTACGTGGCAAAGGTACGAAAAAAAATAAATCTCCACAATTTATTATAAGTAGAGGCAGTCGGCGAGTTCAAAAAATATTCGTACATTTGCGTTCAAAATTTGAACATCAGAACAGAATTATGAAGAAAAAAACAGATAACAAACCCAATGTGGGAAAATCGGACATACCCAACAAGGTAATGACCGCGATTAAAGGTGAAACAGTCCATTTCATTATCGGTTTGCTATGCGTCATTTTCGGCGTTTACATGTTATTAGCATTCAGTTCATTCTTCTTTACAGGAGGAAATGACCAAAGTATATTATCCCATCCCAATCCGGGGGAATTGCTGGAAACAGGAAACCGCATACAGAATTATGCCGGAGCAAGAGGAGCCCAGCTGTCACAATTCCTGATAAATGACTGCTTCGGTATTTCGGCATACTTCATCATAGCCTTTTTAATCGTAGCAGGAATGAAATTGATGAAAGCATACGAATTCAATCTATGGAAATGGTTCGTATCATGCACAGCTTTAATGATATGGTTCTCCATTACTTTAGGATTTGCATTTGGAGGAGTTTTAGAAGACTCGTTCCTTTACCCGGGAGGATTACATGGATACAATGTAAGCCAATGGATTTGTTCTCAGGTAGGAGCTTCTGGACTTATTCTTATATTGCTGGTAACAGGAATACTGATTGGCGTATTCTTTACTAAAGGAACAATAGATGTAGTGCGTAAAGCCTTCCGTCCATCTTTGCCCAGACGAAATAAAGAAAAGGACGAAAACAAAGATTCTGAAACGTTGTCTGATAAACAAGAGTCTCCAGCAGAATATCAGGTAAAGAACAATAAAGAAACAAAAAACGAGCCGGTAGAGAATGCTGTTTCGGAGCAGACAGACGAAACTGACACATACGAGGATTCCAAACCTGTAGAGATCGAATTAGAACCAGTAGAGACAACAGCTCCCCTTCAGGTAGAAACAAGTAAACCTATTTCAAATAAAGAAACCACTCCTGCTCCCGTAGAAACAAACAAGGAGGAGGAAGACGAAAACGAATATAGTGAACCAGCATTCGAGATAAACAACGAACGAAAAGAAGAGGATGAAGAATATCGTGGAAACATAAACCAGCCCTATAATCCTCGTCTGGATCTGGAACATTATAAATTTCCGACTTTAGATCTTCTCAATTCCTATGGTGATCACGAACCTACCATCGACATGGAAGAGCAAAATGCCAACAAAAACCGTATCATTCAGGTACTACGCAGTTTTGGTATTGAGATCAGTTCTATTAAAGCAAGCGTAGGTCCGACTATCACTCTATATGAGATAACGCCAGCCGAGGGAGTACGTATTTCGAAAATACGTAACCTGGAAGACGACATAGCCCTTAGCCTTTCTGCCTTGGGAATTCGTATCATTGCTCCAATTCCAGGAAAAGGAACAATTGGTATCGAAGTGCCAAATGCTAATCCACGTATTGTGCCTATGAGTTCCATTCTGGCAAGCAAGAAATTTCAGGAAACAACATTCGATTTGCCTGTTGCTTTAGGTAAAACTATCACAAACGAGGTGTTTATGGTCGACCTTACTAAAGCCCCACACATGCTGGTAGCCGGTGCAACCGGACAAGGAAAATCTGTAGGACTAAACGCTATCGTTACATCGCTGCTTTACAAGAAGCACCCCAGTGAACTGAAGTTTGTCATCATCGACCCGAAAAAAGTAGAATTTGCCATCTATGCTCCAATCGAAAAACATTTTCTGGCCAAACTGCCTGATGCGTCCGATGCTATCATCACCGATGTATCAAAAGTAGTACAGACATTAAATTCACTCTGTGTTGAGATGGATACTCGTTACGACTTATTGCGAAAAGCTGGTTGCCGTAACATTAAAGAGTACAATGCCAAGTTTACCAGCCGACAGCTGAATCCGGAAAACGGACATCGTTTTATGCCTTACATCGTCATTATCATCGATGAGTTTGGTGATTTGATCATGACTGCCGGTAAAGAAGTTGAATTGCCTATTTGCCGAATTGCCCAGCTGGCACGTGCTGTAGGAATACATGCCATTATTGCGACACAGCGTCCTACGACCAACATTATTACCGGTACGATAAAGGCCAACTTCCCTGCCCGTGTAGCTTTCCGCGTTGCTTCTATGATGGACTCACGTACCATTCTCGACCGCCCGGGAGCACAGCAACTGATTGGAAAAGGTGACATGCTTTATTTACAGGGAAATGATCCTGTACGTGTACAATGTGCATTTGTCGATACCCCAGAAGTAGAGAAAATAGCCGAATACATCAGTCACCAGCAAGGATATCCTACAGCTTTCATCTTGCCTGAATATGTTGATGAAAATGCAGAAAGCAGTAGTGCAGCAGATGTTGACATGAACAGACTCGACCCGTTGTTTGAAGAAGCTGCCCGTCTGGTAATCTACCATCAGCAAGGTTCAACATCTCTGATCCAGCGTAAATTTTCTATCGGATACAACCGTGCTGGAAGAATTATGGACCAGCTGGAACGTGCTGGCATAGTAGGTCCGGCAAACGGCAGTAAGGCGCGTGACGTGCTTTGCATGGACGAAAACGATTTGGATATGCGTCTGAATAACTTAAAAAACCAATAACATGAAAATGAAACGATTTACCTTTTTTATACTGATGCTTGCAGCAACCGTACACATTGTGTTCGGACAACGTGAAGCTAAAGCTCAGGCCATATTGGACAAGACAGCAGCAGCCTACCAAAAAGCAGGAGGCATAGCCATCACTTTTGGAGGGACACAGCAAGGAACGCTATTATTGAAAGAATCTTGTTTCTACCTTGACTGTGCCGGCATAAAAAGCTGGTTCGATGGAAAAACACAGTGGAGCTATGCACAGCAAAACGATGAAGTAACACTGTCAACTCCCAGTCCTGAAGAAATACAAAGTGTCAATCCATATGCATTGATCACTTCATACAAAACAAAGTTCAATTACCGTTATATTGGCTCAAAAAACCGTAACGGAAAGCAAGGACAGGAAGTTCTTCTCACTCCACGTCAGACTGGAGATATCAAATCGATTACTCTCACAGTTTCGGCAGCGTACGAACCTTTGTATATCGGCATCAGTCTCTCCAATGGAGAAACTCAGGAGTTTAATATTACCTCATATCAAACAAACCGTAATTTGAGTATCTCCGACTTCCGTTTCGACAAGAAAAAATATCCAAATGCAGAAGTCATCGACCTGCGATAAACATTCACACTAGCATACCAAAAGCCCCGTCCGATCATTTCTGACGGGGCTTTTTGCATAAAATTTCCTCTTTTATAAGCCAGATTGATTATATAATAGCATTATGTACAAAAAAAGAAGTATATTTGCTCAATTAAAATGAATATATAATTTTTAATTTACCAAACTTAATATGACAACAGAACATGTAAAATGCCTGATCATCGGATCAGGGCCAGCCGGATATACTGCGGCTATTTACACAAGTCGTGCCAATTTATCACCAGTTCTTTATGAGGGAATACAGCCAGGTGGACAGTTGACAATCACTACTGAAGTGGAAAACTTCCCCGGCTATCCGGAAGGAGTAACTGGTCCGGTTTTAATGGATGACTTGCGTAAGCAGGCAGAACGTTTCGGCGCTGATATCCGTAACGGTATAGTAACAAAGGCCGACTTAAGTCAGGCTCCTTACCATTTCATCATCGATGATGAAAAAGAAATAACTGCTGATACTGTTATCATTTCGACCGGAGCAACAGCCAAGTACCTTGGTCTGGAAGATGAAAAGAAATATGCTGGCATGGGTGTTAGCGCATGTGCTACTTGCGACGGATTCTTCTACCGCAAAAAAGTCGTTGCCGTAGTAGGTGGTGGCGATACAGCTTGCGAAGAAGCCATTTATCTGGCAGGCCTCGCCAGACAAGTATACCTAGTAGTCCGCAAACCATTCTTACGTGCCTCAAAGATTATGCAGGAACGCGTACTGAACCACCCAAACATTAAAGTTTTATTTGAGCATAACGCTGTCGGCCTTTACGGAACAGATGGTGTAGAAGGTATGCACGTAGTAAAACGCCTGGGAGAAGCTGATGAAGAACGTTACGATGTAGCTATCGACGGATTCTTCCTTGCTATCGGACATCAGCCTAATTCAGCAATCTTCAAGCCATGGGTACAGACTGACGAAACAGGATATATCATAACAGAAGGCAATACTCCACGGACAGGAATCCCAGGTGTATTCGCTGCAGGCGACGTAGCCGACCCTCACTACCGTCAGGCAATTACAGCTGCCGGAAGTGGATGTAAAGCTGCTATTGAAGCAGAACGTTACCTTTCAGCCAACGGATTACTCTAAAAACAAATCACTAAACTATATTATTATGAGAAGTTTTATCAGAAAAACATTCGCCGCTATCATCTTGATAGGAGGAGCAGCCAGCGTTTGCGCACAGCAGATGCCCCCTCTCCCAACCGATCCGAATGTGCGTATCGGCAAGCTGGATAACGGACTGACTTATTACATTCGTCACAATGCACTTCCAGAGAAACAAGCCGACTTCTACATTGCACAAAAAGTAGGCTCTATTCTTGAAGAAGACAACCAGCGCGGTTTGGCACATTTTCTGGAGCATATGTGTTTCAACGGAACAACAAACTTTCCGGGAAACAGCCTACGCGAATATCTCGAATCCATCGGAGTAAAATTCGGTGCGAACCTGAATGCCTATACTGCTATCGACGAAACAGTATACAATATAGCCAATGTTCCTGTTATTCGTGACGGTATCATCGATTCATGTCTGCTAATCCTGCACGACTGGGCAGACGACCTGACACTCGATCCTAAAGAAATTGACAAGGAACGTGGAGTCATACACGAAGAATGGCGTACACGTACAGGAGCTATGATGCGTATGTACGATACCATCTTCCCAAAAATGTTTGCAGGAAGCAAATATGCGTACCGTCTTCCTATCGGTTCAATGGATATTATAGATAATTTCCCGTATAAGGATTTGCGCGACTACTACGAAAAATGGTATCGTCCAGATTTGCAGGGTGTAATTGTAGTGGGTGATATCGACGTAGACCAGATTGAAGCCAAAATCAAGAAAATATTTGGTCCTATCAAGATGCCGAAAGACGCAGCCGAACGTAAATATTTCCCTGTGCCCGACAATAAGGAACCTATCATAGCCATTGCAAAGGATAAGGAACAGCAGGTAAACCAAGTATATGTTTACCACAAGCACGATCCATTCCCTGAAGACTTGAAGAATACAGTCGGTTATTTGATTTACAACTATATGACCAGTGCAGTATCAAACATGCTGAACACTCGTCTTCAAGAACTTACCCAAACCGCAACTCCTCCTTTTATCAATGCCGGAGTAGAAGATAACGACTTCGTCCTTGCTAAGACCAAAAAAGCATTTATGGGAGTTGCTATCTGCAAAGAGGGAGGTATAGAAACTGGTCTTGCTGCTTTAATGCGTGAAATAGAACGTGCACGTCAGTTTGGATTTACAGAAGGAGAATATACCCGAATGAAAGCAGACTATTTGCGCGCACTGGAAAACGTATATAACGAACGCAGTAAAATGAAAAGCGAACAGTTTGTCAGCCAATACGTATCCAACTTCATCAATGGAGATCCAATTCCAAGCATAGAAGACGAATACGCACTTATGACACAAATTGTTCCCAATATACCATTGGACAACGTAAACCAGCTGCTGAAATCATTGGTTACAGACAGTAATACAGTAGTCAGCCTGTTCTGCCCGGACAAACCAGGAGTAAAACTTCCTACAGAAGCCGATATCAAGAAAGTGCTTGCTGATGTAAAAGCAGAAAAGCTGGAAGCATATGTCGACAAGGTTTCAAATGAACCTCTGATGAAAGAAACTCCTAAAGGAGGCAAAGTCATAAAAACAGAAAAAGGACCTTTCGAATCGACCATTCTTACTTTGAACAACGGTGTACGTGTTATCCTGAAGTCTACAAACTTCAAGGCAGACGAAATCAGAATGTCTTCATTCAGCCGCGGAGGAACATCTTTGTTCGATGAAAAAGATGCTCTCCAGTTCAAGCAAATCAATGAAGTTGCAGGCTTAGGTGGTTTGGGCAACTTCAGCATTGTCGACCTGCAGAAAGTTCTGTCGGGTAAGGTTGCATCAGCCTCAGCATCTGTAAACACACTGAGCGAAGCCGTTTCAGGAAAATGCTCTCCTAAAGATCTGGAAACTATGTTGCAGCTGACTTACCTCAGCTTTACAGCTCCACGTATGGATGCAGCAGCATTCGAATCATACAAGAGTCGTTTGAAAGCACAGCTTGCCAATATGGAAGTTAATCCGAACATTGCCCTGAGCGATTCTTTAAGAAAAGAATTGTATGGTGATAATCCTCGTGTTCTTCGTATCAAAGCTGATATGGTAGACCAGACCGATTACCAGAAAATTATGGATATGTACAAAGACCGCTTCAAGGATGCCAGCGACTTTACATTCATTTTCGTAGGTAATATCGATCAGGCAACAGCAACTCCTCTTATGGAGCAATATCTGGGTTCTCTTCCTTCAATCAACCGCAAGGAAGACTTCCGTGATGTAAATCTGGACATCCGTAAGGGTGAGCACAAGAACGTATTCCACAGAGAATTACAGACTCAGAAAGCTACTGTATGTATCATCAGAAGCGGTGAATGCGAATACACATTAAAGAACCAGCTGATGATGAGCATGCTTTCTCAATTGCTTACAATGGAATATACAGAAACCGTACGTGAGGACGAAGGAGCATCTTATGGTGTAGGTGTATCAGGCGATATCAGCTTATATCCGAAAGTAGAAGCCACTTTGCAGATTTCATTCGATACTAATCCGGAAAAGCGTGCTAAGATGAGCAGCTTGATAGACAAAGGTATCAATGATTTTATTGCCAATGGTCCGAAAGCAGAAAATCTGCAAAAGGTTAAAGAATACATGCTGAAGAACTACGAAGCTAACCAGAAAGAAAACGGTTACTGGATGAACATCCTGTATAGCTATTTCTGGGAAAATTCAGATATGGCAACCGGATATGCTGATACAGTAAACGGTATCACAGCAGCCGATCTCCAGCACTTTGCAAAAGATTTCTTCTCACAAAACAACCGCATCGAAGTAAGCATGACTTCAGGCGACACAAAGTAATAACTTAAACCTGAAGATTATGCTCTTCCTGGAAATACGCAGAAACCGGAAGCTCGCCGCCAGGCGAAGCCCGATGTTCGAAAAGAACCGTTTTGCCAAGGTTTTCATGTATTGCGGAATAGCATTTTGGGCAGCATACCTTCTTTTTATAGGGGTAATGCTGCCCTTTGCTTTTCAAGAAAGTTTTCCCGGCATGGAACCTTATCACATCCTCAATCAGGGATTAGTCATCATTCTGGCTATTGACTTTCTGATACGCTTTATGCTTCCTTCTTCCATACAAGAAATCAAGCCATATCTCTTGCTGCCTGTTCCCAAAAGGAAAGTCATATTCACTTTTCTTCTGGATAAACTTTGGCATCCGTTTAATTTCTTCTGGCTATTCCTGTTTATCCCTTTCGCCCTGATTACCATTACACGCTTTTATGGGATAACGGGAGTTATTGGATATACGGTAGGTATCTGGCTGCTGATGGTAATGAACGGTTACTGGAGCACACTGATATGTACATTAAAACGAGAAAAATTTATCTATTTTCTCGGAAGCATACTCTTTTACGGAATACTGGCCTTACTGGAATTCTTGCCGGAAACAGGCTGGATAAGTACACTCACCATGAATTGGGGAGAAGGTTTCATACTTTGGAATCCGTTGTCTTTCGGTGGAGCAATTGTACTTATCTGCCTGTTCCTATTCATCAATTACATTGTACAGCTACATTTTCTTTATAAAGAGCTGTCACATACAGAAGATACCAAGATCAAGCATATCAGCAGCTATAAGTTTCTCGACCGCTACGGAAATGTTGGAGAATATATGCGTCTGGAGCTGAAAATGTTTTTCCGCAATAAAGCCCCCCGCAGCCAGTTCTGGGGATTTATCTTCATCATGTGCATGTTTGCGATAGCACTTGCCAGCGACGTTTATGGCGACAGCTACATGAACAATTTCATTTGTCTGTATTGCTATTGCATATTAGGACTGATGACACTGAACCGCATCATGACGTTCGAAGGAAACTATATCGACGGATTGATGGTGCGGAAAGAGAGCCTTTACAATATGCTCCGCGCCAAATATTACCTGCAATGTATCTTTCTGGTCATCCCTTTCCTGTTCAGCCTTATCCCGGTCTGCATGGGTACAATTCCTCTGCTTATGTCGATAGCTTATCTATGTTTTACAATGGGAACCATATTTGCCATGATGATGCAAATGGCAGTCTACAACAACAAGACTGCACCTCTCAACACCAATACCATAGGTAAGCAGCAAGGCAACAACATGTACCAGTCGCTTATCGTAATATGTGCTTTCAGTCTTCCGTTGCTGATAAACAAAGCTCTCACCCTATTCCTCGACGAAACAACCGCCTACATAATACTTATCATATTAGGATTGTCGGGCTTTGTCACACACCGTTACTGGATACACAATATCTATGTCCGGCTGATGAAACGGAAATACCAGAACATGGAAGGATTCAGAAACACCCGTTAATACGAAAACAAAACCATGGATATAACAATAGACCAACTTAAAAAAGTATATGGTACAAAAGTGGCACTCGATATAGACCACTATACCATCCGTCATGGAGAAATAATAGGACTTGTCGGAAACAACGGTGCAGGCAAAACCACCCTGTTCCGTCTCATGCTCGATCTGCTGAAAGCAGACAACGGCTTTGTCCGGATAGGAGAAACAGAAGTCAGCAGCAGTGAAGCCTGGAAAGAAACAACAGGAGCTTATCTGGATGAAAGCTTTCTGATAGACTACCTTACTCCCGAAGAATATTTCTATTTCGTAGGACGCATGTGCAACCTCAACCGCCAGACAGTGGACGAACGTCTGGCAGTCTACGAACGTTTCATGAACGATGAAATACTGGGACAGAAAAAACTGATCCGCAATCTGTCAGCCGGTAACAAGCAAAAAATCGGAATTCTAGCCGCACTGCTCAACCAGCCGGAACTGATTATTCTGGACGAACCATTCAATTTTCTCGATCCCAGTTCACAGTCGGCATTGAAACAACTCCTGGTAGCCTATAACCAGTCAACCGGAGCAACCATTCTTGTATCCAGCCATAACCTGAATCATACAACAGACATCAGCACCCGCATAGCTCTGCTGGAACACGGTAAGCTGATACGTGACTTAGATAACAGCGACGGCAGCGCAGGAAATGAACTGGAAACCTATTTCGCCGTATAGAGACCTATTTCGCGGCATTAATTCAAAAGCGCAACAAGGCAACCTCTCCCCCATGCCTGTTGCGCTTTTATCATTAAATCCCGTTAAAATAACTACCGGCAACCTTTTAAATAAATAAAAAATAACAGTACAGTTATTCCAAAACCACCCCATTTACTCCGATTTCATTATATTTGTCCAAATGTCAATAAACAAATACATGCACCAAACCAGATACACCATACGTCTTATCTGCTTAATCGGCCTATTGGGCACCCTCCTTTTCTCCTCATGCGGAACACGTGCCCCACGTTACGATTACCGCGAGCTGGCACAAGCCGCTATCCGGCTTGACATGGACATAGCCATGGAAGACAATCACCATCTGTATATAGAATCTTCCCGCTGGATAGGAGTTTCCTACCGTACCGGAGGAAATACCATGAGAGGAGTGGACTGTTCGGGGCTGACATACAACATTTACAAGAAAGTCTACCACAAGCATCTGAAACGCAACTCCGACGACCAGCGAAAAGAGAACTGCCGGAAGGTAAGTAAAGGCAAGCTTCAGGAAGGCGACCTTGTATTCTTTCATAACGGAAAGAACAAACGTACAGCCACCCATGTAGGCATCTATCTGAAAGATAACCGTTTCATCCATGCCAGTACCAGCCGGGGTGTCATCGTCAGCCGTCTAGACGAGCCCTATTACCGCAGAGTATGGATGCAAGGCGGACGAGTAAAAGGTTTATAAAACAATAGTTATGCCATCTGCCAGACACATAGCAACATATTTGGGATTACTGTTTCTCACGGTCGAAGCTGTTCCTCTCGCTGCACAGACAGAAAAAGAGGAAGAAGAAATCAAACTGAACGAAGACGTTATCAAAATGATACAGTTCGACTTCGCCCCCAAAGAAAACCCATACAAACCTTTAAACTCTTCGTTAGACAAGAAATGGATGCAGTTTAAAGAAGATCTTTCCATGCCACGCAGCATGATAGACTCTACCCGAGTAAAAAAGATAAAAGGATACATCCGTGCCGAACCTTACACCATCTGGACTAAGTTCGGGGAAAATCCCGTATACGATGTTATGCCCACCATCGAAAAAAAATGGACCATACAGTGGAAACTGAATCCTTTCCGCCAATACCGTGGAGAATATGGCAGAGAAATAAAACCAGTTCCGGGAGAAACCTACCTGTACGTAACTTCTCCCGCAGGTCCCGGTGCCAGCATATCTCTCGACTTCGACAAGTTACTGTTCGAGAGCCTGACCAAACGTGGACGTGCCATTAAGCATAACCGCACCCATGCTACGGCATGGAAAAAATATGCCAGTTACATCCCCACCAAGCAAGACCATGCCGGCCTTGAAAAATATATCACAAGACAAACAGGGAAAACGTCAACTGACAGCATACAGTCTGGCAATGACGAACCCATTCTTTTGTACGACGATTATATCTATCCAGACAATGATTCTCTGAAACTGGAAGCTCCCGAACTGACTCCAGCCTTTCAGCCAGTACCGCTGTTACCGATCTACTCGGCTCAGCCCGATTCCGTAAAACAGCAAACAGCAGAGAAAAAGAAAGAAAAGCAGGAGAAAAAAACAAAAGCCAAGGCTTCACAACCCGAAGCTATCCCCGACTACCAGCGTTACATCAGGCAACGCGCAGCCGAAGACTCCATCCGCCGGCATGAATTTCTAAGAAGAGACAAGAGTAACCGCAATGCATACGATGTAGAGATTCAAACGCGGCGTCTGCGTGAGCAACAGAATTAAAACCCCAAGCAGTAAAAAACAAAAAGGTGCGCCATAAACTCAGTCATGACGCACCTTGACAATCAAAGGAAAATATTATTTCTTAAATACAAAATACACAGCCAGTATCAGACATACAAAAGCTGCCAGATGATTCCATTTCAGCTCCATTTTAAAGGCAATCATAGAAAAAATAGTAAATACTGCAAGCGTTATTACCTCCTGAATCACCTTCAGCTGCATGATATCAAACGGACCACCACTGTCTTTAAATCCCAAACGATTGGCAGGAACCTGCAAACAATATTCAAAAAAAGCAATCGCCCAGCTGAAAGCGATTACTCCAATCAGCGGCAATGCAGCAAACCAGCTAAACTCTTCACGCATTTTCAAGTGTCCATACCATGCAAATGTCATAAAGACATTCGAAAACACCAGCAATACAATCGAATATATTCCTTGTGAAACCATTTTTTAAAGCATTTTTAAAATCGGCTGCAAAGATAATCTTTCCCAATGAAAAATAATGAAATTTCAGCAGGATATTTATTTCTATTCATTTCCTAGTCACGCTTAGCGAATATCCATCCGTATAAGTGTGACTTTCATTATCTGTAATTATTATTTCTTATATCGAGCGTAACATCCATATATGTCCGCTTCCCCTCAATATAATCGGCATACAAAGTTTCAGCATCCTTTCCCTTCAAGACACGACACTTACCACACGATTCACAATCGTGCAAACACTTCCATGCATCAATCACAAACGCCCGTCGTTCTTCTTTGGTAGATTCTTCAATTTTGGGAGGTATCATAACTTATATCTTTTATTTTTAACGGCTGCCATAAAGCATATATGCAAATATATCATTTTTATCCAAACAAAGCCGACAGGTCAATGCTGAAATCCAATCCTTTGCCGGGTTGAAGTACCAATACGCTCATTGCGACAAAGCTCAGCAAGCAACAGGAGATCGATCGTATCCTGTCCCGACAAAATAGCATTTACCATATATTTACGACTAATATTTTCTATTTCACCACCCGACAAATCAAACTGAGAAGCAAGCGTACAAGCATCCCTTTCTGTCAGAGCAGGAAACATGGCCTGCCAGATCTGAGCACGAGCTTCCACCGTCGGACGATTAAACTCTACCTTATATAAGAAACGCCGTTCGAAAGCCTTGTCAAGATTTGTTGTAAGGTTAGTCGTAGCAATCATTATACCCTCCAATGCTTCCATTTCCTGAAGAATAATATTCTGTATAGAGTTCTCCATCTTATCTACCGCCCGGGTAGCCCCTTCCATCCGGACACCAAGAATAGCATCCGCCTCGTTGAAAAGCAAAATCGGAGCTAAAGACGTACTCTTACAGATATTACGATATTTGTCAAAAACTTTTTTCATATTCTGTTCACTCTCACCTACCCAGCAACTCTTGATTTTATCAACATCCACCCGCAGAATATCACGCCCCGTTGCACGCGCCACCTGATACACTGTTTCCGTCTTTCCCGTACCAGGCGAACCATAAAAAAGACAACAGAACCCGGCCCTCATCCCTACATTCCGCAAACGGGACTGCACTTCACTGAAACGTTCTGCCGAAAGTATGGATGAAAGCTCCATAACCTGCTTTTTCTCAGAAACATTATAAACCAGCTTCTTTTCAGGAAACGAATCCCATTTTATCAAATCGCAATCAGACTTAGCATTAACAGTCAGGTTCAACTCCGAAAGCAGGTCCGTCTTGGCATATTCTGTCAATCTAAAACAATCCGAACGTGCCATTCCGTCCTCATTTACGTTTTCAATCAACTTACAGCAAAAGAGTTCCGATGTCCGGCTTCGTAACTCATTTTTACACCAATTAGGAATTTTGTCATTATCATACAAGTTATCTATATCAGAAAAGTTAATGCGGTCATCATTGTTTTCTACAAACAAATGGGCCATATAAATAAACAGCAACCTATTTTCATTAACCAGCCCAAACCTTTTCAATGCCCTAGCAAAATGAGAATCCCGGATATCCCCAAGATACTCCTCTGTTTCTTCAAGGAGCGCTTCATGCGTCAGTTCATCATTATTCATATATTCCATAAGCTCATTGAAGCGGTCGAAAAAACTCTGAAGACCAGTTATCGGTTCTACAACATGTACATAAGGCTGGTTCTTTTTCAAGGCTTTCAATACGTCAACCGGCACACGATAGGTAAATCTATTATAAGAGTGTGAAGCCCGCAAATAATACTTATCTACCAGCACATCAATCTCCGACGAAAGTCGCAGTATCTTAGTAGTACGGCATCCCGTATAAGCTGCTATGTCTGACATACGAATGGAGCTATCCTCACTCTGATCGACGAAGAGTGCCAGCAGCACAGTCTGCATCGACGACAATTTCAGCTTGCGTGCAGCATATTTTATATGGACCGATGCATTTTCAAAGAAATCTGCATCCAGACTGGAATCTTTTGCCAGCTCAACAATATATTCGAATGCTTCCAATATACTTCTGGCACGAGTCTTCGGAATATTCGGCAACACTTCCTTCTGCTGTATCTCATCCAGCAAAATATCTTCATTATCGAAAAGCTGTCTCATCTTTTATACCTGTTTAAGTTTACACCACAAAAGTATGGAAAGGATGTACCATTTATCGGTACAAGTTTCCAAGAATTTGCTAACTTTACGGCAACTAACAAAAAAGGATATGACACAACTGCAAAAATACATCTGGCTTATTGATACCATCCGCCGAGCCGGAAAAATCTCTCTCGAAGAAATCTCCAGCCGCTGGGAACGCAACAAAGATCTGAGCGACTACAAACCATTGAGCCGCACCACCTTCAACCGCTGGAAAGATGCCATATTCTCACAGTTCGGAATAATCATCTCCTGTCAACGGTCGGGAGGTTACCTCTATTACATCGAAAATCCGGAAGATATAGACGAGGACGAACTGAAAAAATGGATGCTCGACTCCTTTGCCATAAGCAACCTTATCGGCGAAAACCTTTCACTGAAAGACAGAATTATTGTGAACCAGATTCCGTCGGCCCAGAGTCATCTTGCCACATTGCTTGAAGCCATGCAAGGGAATCGTGTTGTACTAATAACTTATTGCGGATTCAACAAGAAAAGAAGCTATACATTCCCAGTTGAACCATATTGTGTAAAACTTTTCGAAAACCGCTGGTATCTGCTGGCCCATAATGTTTCATACGACAAAATCAGAATCTACGGACTCGACCGGATAGAAAGTCTGGAACTGACAGACAACACATTCAAGCTTCCGAAAGATTTTTCCGCATCCGGATTCTTCTCAACTTACTATGGCATTGTTACCGGCAATGACATAAAACCGGAACGTATCATCATCAGAGCATACCACGACCATATTCCTTATATGAAATCACTCCCCCTGCATGCCAGTCAACGACTGCTGGAAGAGCACGATGAGTATGCCGATTTTGAAGTCTATCTTGCTCCTACCTACGATTTCATCATGCGACTGCTTCATACAGGTGCAATGATTGAAGTCATATCCCCGGCTTCTCTCCGACAGACAATGAAAGAATGGATATCAGATATGTATGAACTGTATAAAAATGATTAACAATAAAAGCTTGAATCTCCAAATAAAGTTCCCCAAACGAAGCTATTTCTTCGAAAATATACTTGATTGTTATTAAGCTATTCGATTCATTATTCTGAGGCAAAGGTTTAAAACCTCCTCCAGCTTCTCCAGTTAATTCTTAGAAAGCGTGGACGCCAACTCATAACTGGTTGAGGACAAATCCAGTTTCTACTTTGCACTTCAGCCACATGACTTGCTACAATAGCAGGGTTTTCTCCATTACGCACAGCCTCACTAAGCACACGAACCACTTCCCTTTTATCCGTATACTCTGCATCGCCAAATCCACTGACGGTTTTCAAGACCTCCATCATATTACCAGTATAACCTACAAATGTATCAAACTGCGAATAGCTGATGTTTTTCAACCTACAATTTCCACCAAACAAAACGATGTTGTAAATAGGCAGCCGAGCAAACTGTTCAGATTGCTCCCTCAATGCCTTAATATGACCGGTATTCTGCATAATCGGATTATAAAATCGATACTTCTCCCGACCATAATTCAGAATCTGTGTCCAATAACGTTGCCTTTCACTGCCAAACAGCCAGCCACTATAATCTTTTACTTCTATAACGACTAACCCCTGTGGAGTAGCTACTACAAGGTCAATTTGAGAATATCCTCCACCCTTTTTCTTCACATATAAGTCATGAAATATTGCTTTGGGATGTACACCTTTTCTCAACATTTTGATGATGAGTTTCCGTTCTGCTCTTGTTCCTCTTGTTGGGGAAGAAACAGAACAAAGTAACTTCATATTCTTTCTGTGAATGAAATACGAAACTACGGAAACAAGTATAAGTAATAAAAGTAGTAGATATTCCATAAATTCATTTATTCTTTTTATCTACCCAACAATCTTCTAATAATAATGTTTCACTCTTCGGCTGAACCAATTTATCCAACCTATCTACTTGAATAACAATTGGAAGATCTGCTATAATCCCAGATAAAACACATGCTCCTACTGGAAGTATAGGCAACGTCTCAAAAGAAAGTTTATCAAGATATGAAACTGCTTTCTCAATCATTTCAAGATCCTTGTTATTAATCAAACGATGAATCAAATAGTTATGCAACTGCGAAATAATAGTAGCAGATATATCAGAAGGACGTTGACTGGCAATAGTCATAAACACCCCAAATTTACGGCCCTCTTTTATTATCTCTTCAAAAGTTTCTAACCTAAAATCTTTCCATGATTCACTTTCCCTCTGCGATTCATAAGATAATATATTGTGAGCCTCATCTATAATAATGTTTAACGACGTTTTCACTTCCCCTACTTTATTATTTTTGTGTTCTGTGTAAAGTTTAAAAGATAAAAGTAGTGGAACAAGTTTTTTTATATTGATATTCGTATTATTCAAGTCAACCACAGCCATACATTCACCTTCCCAGAAATCTTTATCATCATTGATCACAAAAACTTTCTGAAAATCCTTCATCAATGCTTTAAGTTTATTAATTGCAGGATGGATATGTTCATTTTGAGCTCTATTATTCAATACATCCTGAATAAGTTGAATGTAAAGATACTTTATGATTGTATCAATAAAGTTATCAGAATGAGTAAAAGAATTGACAGCATTATACAATGACAAATATTGAATATAATCTCTTCCTTCATTACTATTAAAATACTTAGAATCACCTTGATAATTAATGTAATAGCATGAACATCTACCATTCCATTGTAAATCTGACTGTAACCCTTTTTCTATTCCGCTCTCATCTTTCTCAGAAGGCAAAATTTGCTCAAAATAATCCAGTAACAGTTTTGACTTTACAGCATCAGTCATACAAACAACAGATGTAACCAGCGCCTTTAGCTTACTTTTAATATACGCAATTGGAAAATCCATACTTTGAACTTTTTTATATAAATCCAAAGTCCTCTTAATAAACGGCTGTTGAGTTTTTTCAGTGGCACTTGCAAGTATATTGAATAATTCAGGATTAATCAAATCCTCTTTTTTCAAAGGAATTTTATCTCCTTTATCATCCCTTGTTGAAAGTTTATACACTCTTTTATGAGTTGTAATTACTTCATCACCGGAATATTCTCCGTTAAAATCATACAGTAAGAATCTTGCATTGCTTTGAAAACTCTTATTGTTATAGACTTTATCAAATAATTTCTTATAAAGATTGGCCAAAGTATAGCTTTTACCGCTACCTGTATTTCCAAATATACCAATATGGCTTGAAAACAGTTTATTGATACTAAGACTTATTGGAACTGTTTCATCATTAAGTAAATGTCCTAACTCAATAGTAAGCTCACCATCTTTGGCAAATTTATGAATTGTAGAAAATTCAACATTATCCATTAAAAGACATAAATTCCCAATAAGAGGTAATTCTTTAACTCCTTTATAATAATCCTTTCCACAGAAGAATCCCACCAATTTTACATTCAAAAAACGTGAAAATTCTTCTGACCTATTATGATATGCAGGATTAAACTCGTCAACTTCTTTTATATATTCTGACTCAACCTGACAGACTATCGTATCAAAACCTTTCAGAATTTTCAAGTAGCTCCCTACTGAAACATTCTTAATAAGGTTGCCTTGATAAATTAAATGTGACAGGTTCTTATCTCGATCAACCTTAATCCGGACAGTGCGTCCATCAACAGAATAAACTTCACCTATTCTGAAAATAGAGAGTTTCTGCAAATAATGTTCTGGAGAGTTATTCATAATAAATGTCAGATAATTGAAACAAGTTTATCAAATACGAAATCATTAATAGATTTAAAATCAAAACATTCAAGCCCGTCAAATTCCTTTGTATCAGGATTCTCCCTGACTGCAGCGGCTTTAAAATCCTCAGGAGAAATAATAGAAATATTATTATTGCATATTCCTATCTTCCCCAGTATAGATTTTATGTCCTCTTTTGCATTCCCATTATATGCAAAAATAATAACCTGCAATGTTGGATTTGCATTTGCCGCTCTCATCGTAATATTTGCAATGTGTTCATCGGCAAAAGAAAAACCGGCAACAATAAGTAATGATGAACTTCTTTCTAAGGCATTGGAATAGATTCTCATTAACTCATAAAAATGATAATCAACCACAGTTTCCCTGAATTTTGCCTTTGTTGGATTAATCATAACCAGCTTTGAATAAAGCTGATTAAAATGATTATAACCTTCTTCATCATATAGTAAAAGCTTTACTGAGGCTGCTTTTTCTAACTCTTCTATTTTTGATTTACCTGTTATTCCTATGAATTGCTCCTTAAACTGTTCATTTAACGCATCAGAAAGATTCCTTATCAATGAAAGTTTGGCATCATAAGTTATTTCAGAACCATCTTTTATCATCCAGTTTATAGAACCATGTATCTTCAACAAATTAAAAACTGGAATAGCCGAATTATTTTGATATAATGTACTTGACTTAGATTTTATGGTAGAGAAAGAATCTTCACTAAAAACTGGTTCGATATGCCCTTTAAAACCATCATTAAACTCAACCATTGTCTTTTCTGCTGCTTTCTCCATAAAATCATCTATATTGGTAGTAAATAGATTGATTTGCTTATCAATCAAATTTACATTACGACGAGATATGATATGATTTATAGAATTCAGGAAGCGAACATACTCTTGAAAGGTTTTGTCATATTCACCCTGATTCCTTTTTATCTTCTCAGGTAAACAAGGCTCCATAACAGTCTCAACATACGTCGCGAACAATGAAGCTTTTATTATATTTTTCAGCTTGTCTTCAATTTTCGACTCAGAAGTTTCAGTGAGTAACTTTTCAATGCTGCCTAATGTAGATAGATAATTACGTGATAAGCCTGACCCATATAAGAAATTTATATGGGACGACTGAATCAGTTGTTTTAAGTTTTTTATTGTTATATCCATCGCATTTATTTTTTTATTCCTCCATATTGCTCTTCTCAAATTGTAAGTACTTTTGTTGATTCTTCTCCAAACTGTGAAATCACGCGAACTGCAATTTTACGTCCTTTTCTTTTTTCGATTGGTTGGCTTCGGAAATCATAAAGAGTATCCCAAAGCTCTTCATTAAGCTGAAGACGTAAAGTTGATTCCGCTTTCTTTTTTGTTGCTTTCGGTGCAACTGATTGTAACCCTTTCTTCCAGGCATCAAACTCTTTCTTCGAACCGCCACAGAAATGCAGACCTCTTACAATGAATTGCTCACCATTGTAGTCATCATCAATTTCCCAATAGGCAATATCTTCTACAGAACGAGGTTTGACAATGTCTTTAATCGGGTCGTAAATATCAAGTCCCTGAATCTCAACATGGACTGTTTTGCCTCCTTCGTCTTCAACAATTGCAATATCAGGCTCTCCAATCGTAATGAACGCTCCTGCCCCTTTGTCTTTCTTCAGCAGTCCGTCCTGCATCAAATCGTCATGCATACGGACTTTACTTACAACAAACGAGCCCAAATTATAGTCCTTTTCGTTGATATTGTCCTCAAAAGAGAAACCAAGCACACACAGCCACGAAGCCCCTTCATTTAGAGCTATACCACGGAATTCTTTAAGAGCTTCACTAACTGCACGTTTACTAACTGTTCCAAACTTAGGACCAATATGGAAATAAGCCAAACGTTCTTTTCCTTCTGCATCTTTGTAATATCCTTTCGCGTTGAGGTAAGGATTAGATACAGATTCAAGATTATAGAATATTGCCTGCTCATTCTTTGCTCCATTACGTATTCCGGACGATTTAAGATGAGCAAAAATTCTTTCCTGAAAATCTTCCATTTCATTCCGTTCTTCTACACCAATAGAATCAGGGCTTACCACATTGAAACTTTGTAATGTTTCTACGGTAAAAGGACCGGCAACACGAATCTTCTTCTTATCTTCTTTAGGTTGGTCATACAAGATTTCTTCATCTGGTTCTAAATCATTTGCCAACGATTTCAATGTGATATGCGGAACTGTTTTATAAACAAACCCTTGACGAATGTTACCGTTTTCTTTGTCAAATAATTCATAATAGGGAAATACAGCTGTAGTCAATCGTTTCTTGGCTATATTAAGAGCTATTCGGGATGTATCTATTGTTATCCAACGACGCCCCCATTGCTCTGCAACGTACGCCGTGGTACCACTACCGCACGTTGGGTCAAGGACTAAATCTCCTGGATCAGTACACATTAACATACAACGTTGTATAGGCTTAATAGAAGTTTGACAAACGTATTGAATATCTGTAGCTCCATGAGTATCATCCCAAAGATTATCCAAACCTTGGACAGGAAAATCATCAAAATATCTCACATAACATGGTTTTGATGCTGGTACAATTATTCTACCTTTTAAAATAAGATTTTCCATGCCTGCTTTATGAGTTTTCCAACTATATTTTCCACATTTATACAATTTCCCATCTACCATAAAATCATACATACAAGACGGTGTGTAACCAGAAGATGCCAAATCTTGAGTAAAGAAAGGTCTAGCACCTTCAGGGAAATTAAGATCTCTTCTTTCTACAGATGTCATCTTACGACGAGTTCCATCTTTTAATTCAAGCCATGTATAACCTGTTCCAACTCCTAAACCCTTAGATTCATACAATTGACGATATTTAGCACTTGCTATATTTTTAGTATACCAAATTATGTAATCCGTTATTTGAGCCAATCCACTAGCACCTAATGGAGAGGCTTTTCTAAACGTAATCATCGAAAAGAAGTTTTCACTACCAAACACCTCATCCATCAAATTTCTTACAAGATGTACATTATCATCCGATATCTGCACAAAACATGAACCTGACTCAGTCAGAAGTTCACGAGCCAACACAAGGCGATCACGCAAATAAGATAAATAACTATGAATTCCCAATTCCCAAGTATCACGGAAAGCCTTAATCATTTCAGGCTCTCCTGTCAAAGACTCATCATTATCTTTTACATCGCGATTGTTAAGTTTCATCTGCCAATTAGAACCATACTTAATTCCGTATGGTGGGTCAATATAAACCATCTGTACACGACCAGCCATTCCCTCGCGTTGCAGCAAAGAATTCATCACCAAAAGAGAATCACCCTGAATTAACCGGTTACGCCAGTCTGCGTTGTGCTGATAATATTCTGTAATTCGTTGAAGTTCATCTTCATATACCGTTTTTGGCATATCATTACCAAAAAGAGAAGCCATACCGGCTGCGTTTTCATCAGCTTTTAATGTGTACAGCTGGTTAATTAACATTTCCGGACGAATCTCTTCATGACGATATAATGAACGAGTATCAACTCTCAAGTCAGAAGATTTGGTCTCATCATTATCATTTTTATATTTACCGAGCCAATAAAGTTCAGGGTCACGTCCACGATCAAATTCATTCTTAAATTGTTTATACTGACCTTCTGGTGACATATTTTCCGCAACCAAAGATTCTTCTCCTGCAAGTTCTGTTGTAGGAATAGACGCACGATGTTCATCATCATGATTGATAGCTCCTACAGGCATTATATTGTTATTTTTATTATTCATAATGAGTTGATTTTGTTGATTAATATAGCTTTGATATTATCAATATCCGACACCTCTACGAAATCCCAAATTCCATATGTTTCAAGATTATTTGCAGCAGGAAGCCAAAAATCATTTGCATACTTACGTTTGAAGTCTTTATGTCCAAGTCTGTCGTTGGACAAACCTGAAATTTCAATAATAAGATTTACGTCCTTGCCACTTTCCGTCTTGACCACTGCTATAAAATCAGGTACATATGTATGTTCAGTAGATCCAACCAGATATGGAATTTTAAAATCAAGAAAATGATTCTTTACATATCGAACCACCTGGGGTAACTCTTCAAGCGTCTTGGCTGCAATTTGCTCCCATGAATCCGTGTCAGCTACCACATAGTTTATGTGACTTTTTACTGTAGGATATATCTCTTTGGAAGTAACTCCAAACACATACTTTGTACTTCCTGTCGGATTATAGTAATTTAAAATTGCTTTTATTTTCTCCTTGTCTGTATTGGCACGCCTTATTCCTTCATAGATAGAAGTCGCTGTTTCTTTCTGATTCCAGAAAATCACCAATCGCCGTATTTCTCTGGAACCATCACCACCAATAATTTCAACCTGAGAATCATACCATTTTTCAACAATCCGTTTCAATTGACCGAACAACTGAAACTCACGTCCCTTTTCATGGTCGGTATAATATTGCTGAATTAATCTTTGCGTAAGTACATAAATAACTTGAGCATCACGCAACTCACGATAATCTTTCTTTAAGACCTTAATATCTTCACCTATAGGAGTGGACAAAATCGTTTCTTCAGGAATTTGTGTAAAATTAAGTTTGAATTTTGGTTCATTAGTATAATCAGCGTCTATACGCCCCATTACATTTTCACTACGATAACCAACTATATTCGGGAACTTAATCTCCATATTTTTCCTTTCATCAAGAGCCTTAATAACAATCTTTGGTTTCTGTGGTGGTGGAGTACCCGCACTACCGCTTTTGAATGTTTTGAATGGTACCCCAATGATATGGGCATATTCAGGAGGAAATTTCCATACTATATTTTCTTTCTTATACCTTTTTATGTTTTTCTGCTCAATCTCGTTACCATCTTTATCGTATGGAACAAGTTCATAGCTCTGACGACGTAATGCACGACCTGCAACCTGTTCACAAAGAAGTTGCGAACCAAAAGCACGAACCCCACAAATATGTGTTACCGTATTGGCATCCCATCCTTCAGTTAGCATAGAAACAGAAACAACCAATCGAATATTCTGTCCTAGTTTTCCCTACTTACCGACACTATTAACCACTTCTCTTAGAATATCCCCATCAGAAAGTGAATCAGAACTTCCAGAACCATGAAGTATAGCATATTCTTTTTTGAATTGTTGTATTTCTTCAGTAAATACTTTCTTGAAATCGTCATCAACAATTGAAGAAGCTTCATCTATAGCTATACTATCAATAAGAAGCGATGGCTGCTTTTTTACTGGAATGCCATTCCTGTAATTAGAAAAAACCTCAAAATGCCCATCAATATACACAGTGTTTCCTTCGCTATCCACAGTTTCGTAGCCAGCCATATATTTAAATACCTCTTTTGAAACAGTCGTATTATTACATACAATAATGAACACTGGAGGAGCAGTAAAAAGATTCTTTACTGCTTCATTATCTTGTCTAATTCCTTTATCATAATCCTCATAGTCTTTAACAAACTGTTCAAGAGCAAGATTAAGCAAAGAAGGAAGATTAGGAGCTTTCTCTCCCTTAGGTTGCTCTTCACCATTTTCCTTAGCTTCCTTTTTTTGCTTTCTCTGACCTTTTTTGGGAAGCTCTCTACTAATGTGCTGATATATATTACGTAGCTTAGGCTCATCCAAATCGTGCGAAGAATCCATTGTAGGTAAAAATGGGATTTTCACAAGACCACTTTCTATGGCATCTACAAGCCCAAAATCACTTACGACCCAAGGGAACAACGAATATGGGGCATAACCAGAACCTTTCAAATAATAAGGTGTAGCAGAAAGATCATAAACCTCCTGAACTTTATAGCCAAGTCGTTTCATTTGCCGTAAGCCTTCATACCACACCATAGCCTTCTTGTTTTCCTCGTCAGTTTCCTGCTCTTCTTCAGATTTATTTCTTGAATTATTATCTTTAGGAAGATAGCAATGGTGCGCTTCATCGTTAATTACGACAATACGCTTTCCTTTCATGTTCTTACCAAGCATTCTGGAAAGAACAGAAGTAAATTCTTCTTTGTCCTTCTGCTTGACCATTTCGCCATCTTCATATTTGAGCTTTCCATCAAAAGGACTTGATTTTTTGCCTGTATAAACCTTTGGTTCAAATTGATGATAATTGGTAATAGTAATAACAGAGTTTAGTCCACCAAGCAATCGGGCATATTTTTCAGGAATTAATTCTCGCTGATGATAATAATCCAATTTATCGTATGTTGATTTACCCGACTCATCTATATAAAGAACACCAAGACGGTCACGAATAGTAATACCTGGTGCTACTATCAAGAAATGGTCTGCAAAACGCGTGTCTTGAGGATTCTCTTTTTTGTTGATATAGTGGTAGAGAATAAGCATTGCCATGACAACGGTTTTTCCTGTTCCCGTTGCCATCTTAAATGCCGTTCGTGGCAGAATATCCTCGTATTTATCAGATATGGTTTCGCGACGTCTATCCAATTCATGAAGAATACTTCTTCCAAGATTCGGATCACGTGGAGCTACTTCATTCAAATAAATAGCAGTTTCAATCGCTTCCCTCTGGCAGAAAAAAAGAGACTTATTAAGTTCTCTTTCAGAATTTAAAAACCAATAAGACAAAAGGTCACGCGATGTACGCGTCACCTTAGGATAGTTTTGCTCTCTCCATTCTTTAACTACCTGTCTAATTCCATTTATAAAATTGGCATTTTCATCCTCCAATGGAATATCTTCTGCTGAAAATAAAGATTTAACAGATGATGTATTTGGAAGAACAGTAAGATTAGCTGAATAGGGCCTACGTCCTTCCAAAATTTTTGAATAATCCAAATTTCCCTCAATAGTAGCATCATAATGCCACTTGGGTTCCTCATAAGGATTGTTCAATATGGGACTCTTATTTTCCATATATCTGTCTCTTATACACATCTGACGCTGC
>ENA-OZGV01000177-OZGV01000177.1-human-gut-metagenome-genome-assembly--contig:-NODE-177-length-40119-cov-6.830696_pt1 | contig 40119 bp, 33 predicted proteins | sample MGYA00245120_ERZ653665 | MGnify/ENA primary metagenome ERZ653665 (study PRJEB26926, sample SAMN06165250) | human gut metagenome | biome: ENVO:00009003; feature: ENVO:2100002; material: ENVO:00002003... | reverse complement strand
TCGTGGGCTCGGAGATGTGTATAAGAGACAGATCCTGCTCATTTTGAGAAGAAAACATCCCAGGGTCATCCGCCGCCAGCAAAACCAAACCGCCATTAACGCCTGTATAAGCGGAGGTGAACAAAGGATCAGCACATACATTAACCCCAACATGCTTCATTGTTACAAGGGTACGTGCACCTGCCGCAGAAGCTCCTACGGCAACTTCCAAAGCAACTTTTTCGTTTGGACACCATTCAGCATAGACACCTGGTAGCTCTGCAAACGTTTCCATGGTTTCTGTAGAAGGTGTTCCTGGATATGCAGTACCAATATGACAGCCTGCTTCCCATGCTCCTTGAGCGATTGCTTCATTACCTGAAAGAAGCTTCATGTAATACTCTCCTATTACTTAGCGTAACGTAACACAAAACACCCGATCTGAATAACATCCCTATCGTTAAGCATGACATGATCAACGTTGGTGTTGTTAACCCAAACGCCATTAAAAGATCCCGTATCTCGAATCGACCAACCATCACCAACACGCTCTAATTCTGCATGCTTACGAGATACCGTCATATCATTAAGAAAGACATCACACTTAGGAGATCGACCAACAACTGCCTTATCTCCCGTAAGTTGATACACAAGACCTTCCTGCTTTCCGTACAACACTGTCAAAGTAGGCATAGAAGCAGGAGCGCTTGGTACATCAGAATCTTCGGGCTCTAAAGATACTACCTTAAATTCCTCAGTTGTGTCTTGAAGACGATACCCACAAGCGGCACACGATTCATCTTGAGGATTAAGCGGACTATTGCATACAGGACATCTATCCATTATTCCCTCCAAATTAGTTCGAATTCGTTAAGGTGGCATTATTGCCATAAATTAAAGGAGTCGTATTTACAACAGTGCTTTCAGCGGATGTTTGACTACCGCTGAAACCTCTTATCAATCGATCCCACCAAATTCCAATACCTTCAAAGAAATTAGGTGCTGCACAATATTCAGCAGCAACAATATCAACTGAAGCAATTTCATTATTATGTTGATAGAACCTTGCAGTTCCCACTTTTTGGCCAGGCACTACGTCTCCAGAAACAGTATCGAATTCAAAACTTTGACTCACATTACCATCGAGAGCAAATACATCTACTGCGGCATTAGGATCACTAAACGTTGCTTTAAATGTTTTATCAATCCAACCAGAATGGCTTACATAAGCAACAACAGGAACTTCAGTAGCAGTTCCGTCTTCAGAGGAATACGTTGTTGATTCTGGACTATGTGCTAGCGTATAGGAAATTATATTATTGAAAACCCAATCATCAAGTGTTGTCGCATCAGTAAAACGTTGTTGCTCAGAATTTGAATTCAGCACAACCGCATAAAGCGTCTTACCATCACGTTGAACAGCACCCGCAAAACACTGTCCAGCTTTTTCCGTAAAGCCAGTTTTTACGCCACAAGCACCATCATATGAACCAATCAAAATATCGGTTGATTCAAGAGGAATATCAACAGTAGTCCCGCCACGATTCACTTGAATAGTAGCACCGTCCATAGAAACAATAGATCGAAACGTATCGTTTTTCATAACCTCAGAAACCATTATTGCCACATCATGTGCGGAGCAATACATTTCAGCGTCATGTTGATCAATATCAAGTCCATGAGGGTTAGCAAATAAAGAATTGTTCATGCCAAGTTCTTGAGCTTTTTTGTTCATAGCATAAACGAAAGCATCATAAGCGTTGTCAGGAACACTAGTATCGCCTTGTTCTTGAAGCTGCTGCTTAACAGAATCGCCCATAGATTCAGCAATCGCCTGAGCTGCATCGTTGCCCGAAGGAAGCATCATTGCCATTAAGGCTGTTTGCAGGTTCATTGTGTCACCAGCTTGGAGACTAGCAGAAGATTCTCCAATGGTTGCAGCAGTTTCGCTCACGGTAATTGTTGTCGTGTTAACATCACCGTATTCAAGCGCAATCAATGCTGTCATAACTTTAGTAATTGAAGCAATATGAGTCTGAGTATCTGCACCTCGTTCAAAATAAACGTTTCCTGAATCATCAACCACATAAGCATATTCAGCAACAATGTTTGGACATGAAGAGGCACTTAAATCACGAGCTTCAACACTTAAACCAGCAATAACATCGGACTGACGTACGTCTGCAGAAGCGCTTGAAGGATAAACGCAAAACCCTAATAGGGCACAAAGGAGAAAGGCGCTAATGCAAGCGCCTAACCTCCTACGATTTGTTACTTGAGTTTCTGTATTAGTCAACAACATAAATATCTTCCGGTCTGCATACATTAAATCCTGCTGCCGAAAGTTTAACATCTAATGAAGGATCATTCACTTTAAGCACATCATAAGCAAAATCTCCCACAATAAAACAATGAGCATATTCTACATTGATATTGTTTTCGTTTAAGTAATCCATTAAATTTGCGAGCTCACCCGGTTTATTGGCAACTCGTACCGCAACAACGTCAATCAAACGCGCACGATATCCTGCTTCAGTAAGCGCATCGCAGGCTTTTTGGGGAGTATCACAGAAGATACGCAAAATCCCAAAATCAGCTGTGTCAGCCAAAAACAATGCCTGCATATTAATATCTGCATCGGCAATAGTTCGAACTGCACTCGCCAAACGTCCTTCTTCGTTTTCTAGGAATACCGTTAATTGTGAAATCATTAGTGCAACCCCTCTCGAAGATCAACGATTCGTTTAGCTTTTCCTTCGCTGCGTTCTAGAGTTTTTGGTTCAACAATTTTAACATCCACAGCAATTTGTAAATTATCTTTCAAAGCTTTCTCAAGATCTAACTTTAGTTTTTCTAAACGACGAATTTCATCAAAAGGAAAATCAGGTACTGTTTCGACCAATAACTGAACATGATCAAGAGTTCCCTTTGTAGTAAGAATAAGTTGATACTGCGCAGTAATTTCTGGGAAGGAAACAATTTCTTCTTCAATTTGGGATGGAAATACATTAACTCCGCGAAGAATCATCATATCGTCAGTGCGGCCTGCAATACGATCCATTCTCCGAAACGTACGACCACAAGAACATTCTCCTGGGATAATGCGAGAAATATCGCGTGTACGATAACGTACAAGTGGAGAACAATCCTTACATAGTGTCGTAAATACCACTTCTCCCCATTCTCCATCTGGAACAGGCTGTAAAGTTTTTGGATCTACAATTTCAATAATAAATTGATCTTCACAAACATGAAGCCCGTTCTGCTTCTCACATTCGCAAGCAACTCCAGGACCCATAATTTCTGAAAGTCCATAAATGTCATAAACCTGAACACCGAGTTTATCTTGAATTTCTTTACGCATTGATTCAGAACATGGTTCAGCGCCCAAAACTGCAGCGTGAATATGGAAATCCTTAGCTGGATTATATCCTTCCTCAATTGCAACATCAGCAATATTTAACGCATAAGAGGGGGTACAGCATAATGCATCGACCTCAAAATCATGCATTAGTCGAACTTGGCGTTTGGTATTACCAGTAGACATGGGAAGAACTGTACATCCAGCACGTTCACCACCATAATGAGCCCCTAAACCACCCGTAAAAAGACCATAACCATAGGCGACTTGAATAGTTGCTTCTTTTCCGCAATTTGCAGCATACAAAAATCGTGCAAAACAATCGCCCCAACGATCAAGATCATCCTGAGTGTAACCAACAACGGTGGCAGTACCTGTAGTACCCGAAGAACAGTGGATTCGTGCCACTTCGCTTTTTGGAACCGCAAACATCTTAAAGGGATAGGCATCACGCATATCTTGTTTGGTTGTGAAAGGAAACTTTGCAAGATCATCTAAACAAGTAATATCATCAGCACTTAGGCCAGCTTTGGCAAATGATTCTTTATAAAACGGGATAGTTTTAGAAACACGCTCTACTAATGTCTTAAGTCGTTCAAGCTGAAGTTGTTCCAATTCGTCACGACACATTGTCTCGATTTCAGGCTGGTATAGCACCTACATCTTCTCCTTTCGCCTATCAGAATGAATTGCACATAAACAGTCTCGAGTACCTAAAAAGGGAAAAATAGATAAAAGAGCAGGCAATTCAGAAAAACTAATAGTGATTATGGCATTATTGATTAAAAAGATTTAATAAATTTCCTTAAGCGGTACCTCGAACAACAACTTGGTCTTTAGGTGCGTAAGTTGACTCAAATAAATCCTCATGAAGTAGCTTGCCGTTAGAATCTTTAACAATGCGTGTAATGGATATGCTACTGCCGTTAACACCAGTAGTTTCTATATATTCAGTACCCTGAGCAACAGAATCATCATTCCGATACTTAACTGAATAATGTTCTCCCTCTTTCCACTCACCATAATCAGTGGAAACTTGATAACCAGGATCTACACCCCATAAAGACGCAGTAACTGAAGAGTTGGTATAACTCATTACCAACAATACATCAGAAGTGGAATCATTTTGCCAGACAAGATCCATATACGGATAGGCAATTGCCGCATCTCTACCTTCAGGGTAACTGGAAATTCGTAATGTATGATTATGACGCTCAGTTACCGGATAACCTGCGTCATAAATCGCATTAAACACCGTCGTAGCAACTTGACAGATGCCTCCACCAATTGCATCGGAGTATTCGCCTCCTACAATAGCGCCAGCATTTTGATAACCTTTATCTTCAGTTGCCTCGCCTGCTGTATCATTAAATGACCATGATCCACCATTTGCTTTTATAATAGAGTTCGTCAACAGATCTGCAGCAGTATGGATATTTACCGTTCGAGCTTCAGCTCCTGATGAATACTGAGTAGTAAAAGATGAAACCTCCGAAATAAGCCCAAAATCAATTGCATCTTCAAACGAAACCGAAGAAGGAAGATCGGTAGAGGCCAACTCGATCACAGGAGCGTCTGTGCGCGACTCATCCACAAAAAAGGTTTCGTTCATAGAAGCGATTGCATCGATAATTAAGGGGACACTACCTGTTGCATTACTTGATACAGTAATTGCGCCACTATCATCTTTTTCAAAAGTAACTTGTAAATTACTTTGGTCAATATTGGAATGCAAAGAACTTAGTAAACTTTTCTTGGCTGCGGCTTCATCAAATAACGGTCTTAAATTCCAAGAATCTCCCGCTTCCTCAACACTTGTTGTTACCCAAGACGCAAGATCACTACGATTAGCGCTCCATGATTGATCCTCGAAATTAAATGTAGCCCCTGCAGCAAGTGAATTGTTTATTTTATCAGCGCATTGTTGAGCATTTTCTTCAGTAATCTGAAGAGGCATATATGTTGTTTCCAAAACATATGATGTTTCATTATTCGAACCAAAATATGTTTCATTTAATCGAGACGTAAGCCAGTCGCGTACAACCTCATTACCATCATGCCCTGACGTAACTGATGCTATTCCATCATCTCCAATTTCAATATTGAAATTTACACGCTCTGTACCAATAGCAGAAGTCATTTCTTTAAGTATTTCACTTAAAGTTGTTTCATTAAATGAACATTCAGGAGCAAGCCGCCATCCATTCATGGCTGACTGAATACGAGCAATAAAACCGCCTGTATCGCGACCTACCTGAAAAGCGTCATCAACTATTCCTTCCACATCAAAAACTGCGTCAAGTCTACTAGAAGGAATTGTCCATTGAGTTCTTGTTTCAAGCGATTCCTCGTACGAAATTTGCTCTTCTAAATTTTGGGCGTTTTCAGCTTCCTGAGGATTGTTCTGAGCTTCCTGAGTTGAATAAAATATTGCTACATTTTCAGAAACTCTTGGCGAGTAGTAATTGGAAACCTGCTCAATAGCATCGTCTTTAGTTAACCCCGAGACGTCTACTTCACCAATGCTGACACCTTGATATATCTTGTTGCCATTAAGAAGTGAATCTATGCCAAAAGCACCAGCAAAAACAACAACAACGCAAAGAATCACAGCGACTATATGTATCGGAAAACCGCCCTTCTGTTTGGGTCTACCATATTTAGTAGATTTCGAATTCTGATTTTCTTTAGTCCAAACATTACCGCTGAGATTATGCTCTGCAATCGAGGCCTGTTTCGAACTGCGAGAATAAGTATGCTGCGAAGTTCTTCGATCACTGTTTCTATGAGATCCAGAAATCTTATTATTCGTTTTTTTAGAATAAGATGAAGAAAAGTTATCAGTATTTGGTTTAGATCTTTGCCCAGATACAACATTTGGTCGTTTTGCTTGATGAGCATGAACTGTTTTTGAGGCTTTAAAACCATGTTGATCAGGACTTAAAACATCAGATTGACCAGAGTGGTTACCCCGAGAACGTATTTCATCAATACGAGCAGACGAACGTAAATCAGAAGTTTTAGCATGCGAGGGAGACGGACGAGAATTTCTTACAGAAGGACGAGAGCCCTGAGTATAAGTAGAACTATTTTGGTTTCTCGAAGTACGAAATGTTCTGTGAGATGAAAATGAAGGTTGCCCAATATGACCCGAAGAACTATTTCGAACTACATTCCTCTCAGAAGGATGTTTAGCAATACCTCCCCTGCTATTTAATTGAGAACTGCGACTGCGCTTAGTGGGCATCCTTATCTGTCCTCTTCATTTTCAAGCTCCCGTTTACGAGCTTCAAACATACCTTGAACACCCTTAACAATATAATAAGTCGTAGTTCCAACAAGCATAAGAAGCCCCACGTAAATAAACCAAAAACCCCAAGAATACAGTGCAGCAGAAAAACCTGGCAACCAGGCTGCATCGGTCAAACCCAAACCTGGTAGCAGTGGCATGTTCAGCAATACACCCGCAAACCCAATATACAACAAAGTAGTTGTAACTTTACCAGCATAAATGACTGGAACTCTAACTTTCCAACGGCTTAACAAGTATGAACCACCGGCAAGCATAAAAACATCTCTTAATACAACTACCAACACTATCCAAAGCGGTAATCTTCCAACAAGCAAAAGACCGACAACACCAGAAATCATCAAAAAGCGATCAACAAAAGGATCAAGAAGTTGACCCAGTTTTGAAACAGAATTTGTACGACGAGCTACCTGACCATCAATCCAGTCAGTTGAAGCTGCAACCGCAAACAAAATGGTTGCAATAAGGTTATACCCGTTTAACAACAAAACAAGAAAAGCAGGAATCATACAAAAGCGAATAAAAGAAAGGAGATTAGGCAACGTAAAAATCTTGTTGCTGACCTCATAATCTTCGTTTTTAGTACGAACTGCCATCAATACATCCTCCACAAAAAGTACCGGACTGAAAGCCCGGTACTAACAACCATCTAAGCAACGTAAAAGAAAAGCATATGCATGGCATATTATTACTGTTGTTCTGCAACGGCTTTCTCTCGCGCAGCTTTAGCTTCCTTCGCAGCCTTGATTCTAGCAGCTTTCTCAGCTTCTTTGCGCGCAAGCTCAGCTTTTTCCTCTTCTGTAGGCTCTGGTTTAGAAATTGTTACTTTTGTTTTTTCAGTACTTGGATGCACCAGCACAGGATTCATGGTCAAACAAGACTTGGGGCATTCGCGAATACATGAACCACATTGAATACAAGCGAAATGGTTAATAGTCCATGTTTGTTCTTGTTTATTTACCGAAATAGCTCCAGTAGGACAGCGCTTTTCACAAATACTGCAATGGATACAATTCGTATAGTCGAATTCAACAAGACCCTTCATGCAAGCAGGATGCTCAGGCTCTTCATAAGGATACCTAATGGTTTCAGGCTTCGAAAACAAAGAGCGAAGGGTCATCTTTCCCAGTTTAAATCCACCCATTTCGCTCCTACCTTTCCGTACAACTGATGCAAGGGTCAATAGATAAAACAATCATATTTACGTCAGCAATCTCACAGCCTTTTAATGCCATTGTCATACCCGCAAGATTTTGAGAAGTAGGTGTACGAATACGCATACGCTCAAGATTCTTAGTGCCATTACCACTGCAATAATAAAATACTTCGCCACGAGGCTGTTCGAGTATGTTTACTGCTTCTGAGCCCTCAGCAGGAGCGCCCTTAACAGGATTATGAACAGGACCATCAGGAATTTTATCAATAAGTTCATTAATGATATCTATAGACTGTAAAACTTCTAATGCACGCACTTTAACGCGAGCATAGCAGTCGCCCGCAGTATCCATAATTGGCTCGAATGAAGAAAGTTCTCCATAACCACCAATACCTAAGCAGCGTACGTCATTGTTGACATTACTTGCTCGAGCAAAAGGACCAACCATGCCATATTCATAGGCGTGCTCTTCATCTATAACGCCAACTCCTACCGTTCTATTCTTAACGGAAGAATCCTTTAGAAATGCATTACAGATTTCACCATATTCTTTACCCAGCGAAGCAAGTGTATCTTTAATTGAAGCAAGCATTGGAGCATCAATATCTTTAGTTACCCCACCAAGCAAGGTGTAAGACAAAATAACACGACCGCCCGCAACAGCTTCAAAAATATCCAAGATGCGCTCACGCAAACGCCAGGTGTGCATAAACAAACTCTCGTAACCAAATGCATCAGCAGCAAGACCCATCCAAAGCAAATGAGAATGAATACGTGAAAGCTCATGCATTATAGTGCGAAGATATTCAGCACGTTTTGGTACTTCAACGTTCATCAACGTTTCAACTGCCTGAGCATATCCATAACTATGGCCAAACGCACAAATGCCGCAAATGCGTTCAGCAACATAAATGTACTGATGAATATCGCGAGTTTCAACAAGCTTTTCTAAGCCACGATGAATAAATCCAATTTGTGGAAGTACATCAATGACAGTTTCATCCTGTACAACAAGATCTAAATGAACTGGCTCAGGCAATACAGGATGCTGGGGGCCAAAGGGTATAACTTGCGCTTTTCCCATTATTATTCCCCTTCCTTTTCACTATTAGCAGCAGCTTCGGCTTGTGCCTGAGCGCGCTTCGCTTTTGCTTCCATAGCTGCACGAACTTTTGCAGCTTTTTCTGGATCCATACCAGCAAGCTTCTTTTCCATTTCTTCGTCTGAAATTCCAGGCTTGCTTGGAGCAGAACTAGATTCCTGAGTACCAGCCGCTTCAGCTTTAGCTTTTGCTGCTCGAGCAGCTTTTGCTGCGGCAATTTTCGCTGCCTTTTCGCGAGCTTTTAACTGCTCAGGAGAAATAATAGTCATAGGCGCTTTAATTCCTTCAGGAAACTTATAGAAGTTCCCCTTAAAATCAAGCACATTACCTTCAATTTTTACGCCATATAATTCAGCAGCTTCATTTTCAAAAACAAAAGCTGAAATGAACATTTCCGTAACAGAAGGAACAGACGTTTCATCCTTGATGATTCCACCAATTTTAAAATTTACTATTTCTTCACCCAAAACAAAGGTATAAATAAGGGTAATAGTATTGTCGAGTTCCAACTTTGGAAGAAGCTGATCAAGGCGATACCCTTTTTCTTTGTACTCTTTACAAGTTTGAATCAAATCATCTAACGCCAAAGTACGAAAGTCTTGCTTTACTGACATAACTTAAGCACCTTTCTTCTGTTCAGCGATTTTTTTAGCCTTTTCTTCAAGAACCGCAACACCCTGAACAACTGCATCGATAACAGCTTCAGGGCGAACAGCACATCCAGGAGCATAAACGTCCACTGGAATTGCTTTATCAATGCCGCCTATAACGTTATAGCAATCATGGAAAATGCCGCCCGTGCACGCGCATACGCCACAAGCAACTACTACCTTAGGTTCAACCATTTGGTTATAGATCTCTTGAATAACACTAATATTGCGCTCATTAACACTACCAGTTACTAAGAAGATATCAGCATGTTTTGGATTACCGGTATTAATAACACCAAAGCGCTCAGCATCATAGAGAGGTGTTAAAGCTGCCAAAACCTCAATATCGCACCCATTACAACTAGAGCCATCATAGTGAATAATCCAAGGAGATTTAGATATAGCAGACATGAATTCTCCTTACAGATAAATAAGTAAACCAATATTGATGCCCGCAAAGACTAGAGTAACGATCCAAGCGGATTTCAGTAAAAGCTGCCATTTAACGCGGGCAAAATTGTTATCAATCCAAATTTCCAAAAAGTAGATTAATACCAAAGCAATAATCACAATCGGAATGCAAATTGGATCACTCCATACGAAGAACATTCCTACCCAAGCTAAAAACAGAATGTTTTCGCACCAATGCATTATTTCAACTTGACCAAGAACTTTACCTGACATTTCAGTCGTAACGCCCTTAACAAGGTCTTGGTGAGCATGATGTGAATACGACAAGTCAAAAGGAGACTTACGTAGCTTGATGGTAAGAATAAACAACAAACCTATAAAGACACCAATTGTTGAACAAATAATAGGAAATTCACCGTGTAAAACAGTAGAGACATTAAAGCTTCCCGTTGCAAGGAAAAAGCCTACTGCCAAAAGCAACACCATAGGTTCATATGCCATTACCTGCAAAGTCTCACGATGAGCACCAACTTCAGCAAAAGGAGATCGCGCTGCGTAAGCCGCCATAATAAACAGCATTTCGGCTAGCGTAACGATAAAAATGCACAGCAGCAAATTTCCACCACTGAAAAATACACCACCAGCAATAAAGGTGAAAATCAAAGCCCAAAATACATAGGAATTGATTGCAGTAGTTACTGCGGTATTTTCCTTACAAAATAACTTGCGCACATCGTAATAAGGCTGAAGCAAAGGAGGTCCTACGCGACCTTGCATACGAGCAGTTACTTTCCTATCAAGACCAGCAAGTAAACAACCCAAAACGGTAGCCACTATTGCAAAAACTACAGAGGCTAAAAGAGTAATAAGAATTGAAAGTATTGTATTCATTTCACATCCCCTTAGCCTAAAGAGTTACCACAGCAACGGTTAAATAGATTGCCCAAATAAACGCAGCCGCTAACAAAACATAACAGCAAATTGTTCCAATTGGCCGTATTTTAGCTTCACCAAAGATTGGTTCCAGATACCAATTCCTTGCAGTTGCACTCATTGGTTGCGATAAGGAATTAACAAAAGTACGTTGTGCGTTATCAACTGAAATACCCGAAAGATATGCATCTGTTTTCTTAACACCCTTTTTGAATTTACGCATACCGCCAAGAAGAACTACCGCCATTACTAAGCAAATAATTGCCGCAATGTATAAATCATCATCAAGAATAGGCTGAATTGCTATACCAAGAACAGAAGCAATGTAAGGCTCAATTAAATAATCTGACATGAGAGGAATTGCCGCACAGCATACAAGAGCAAGAATAGTAAAAGTCATTGTTGCTATCCATTCGCTCCAATGAACTGTCTTCTCAATACTTTCTGAAGTACCGGTAATACCCGCAAGCTTTCCTAACCATTTAGCCCAGAACATAAAGGTTGCCGCCGAGCCAAAAGCAAGCATAAGTAAAAGCGCGAACTGACGAGTATCAACGAAAGATACAAGCGTTGCCCATTTTGCGACCAACATGCCAAAGGGAGCCAAGAACATAATCATGATGCCCACAATCATCATTCTTGATAAACGAGGCATGCGTTCAAAGAGCAAGTCCATATCCTCAATGTCACGAGAACCAATATGATGTTCTGCTGTACCAACACACAAGAACAGAAGACTTTTAGCAACTGCATGAAAGATTACTAGCAGAATAGCTGCCCAGATAGCTTCTGCTGTACCAACACCTGCGCAAGCAGTAATTAAACCTAAATTAGCTACTGTCGAATACGCCAAAACTCGTTTTCCATTTGACTGAGAAATAGCCATCATGGAACAAAGCAAGAACGTGATACCACCAACCAAGATGACAAGAATGGAAGGACCAAAAGAAACTGCATAGATTGGTGCGCATTTAATAAGCATAAATACGCCAGCTTTAACCATAGTCGAAGAATGAAGCAAAGCCGATGTTGGTGTTGGTGCAACCATAGCACCTAGCAACCACGTATGGAAAGGCATTTGAGCTGCCTTGGTAATACCAGCAAGACTTAAACACGTAAGCGGCAAAACAACATAGGTTGGAGCAATAGTGCCGAACACAATAAAGTCCATAAAATCAATGCAGCCAAATTGGATTGCAAGGTAATACAAGGCTGCCAAAAATGCGATGCCACCAACAAGATTCATTATGATTTGGCGAAAAGCATTATGAATAGCTTCATCTGTTTTTGTAAAGCCAATAAGCAAGAACGAACAAAGCGTAGTTACTTCCCACGCAGTAAATAACCAAATAAGGTTATTGAAGAAGATAATACCATACATCGCAGAAAGAAAAACGAACATCAATGCGAAAAAGGTAGGACGTCTATCTGGCATTTCAGTTTCTGGATGATGAATACCAAAATAAAAGTCATGCATATACCCAATAGAATATACGCAGATCCCTGTACCAACAATGCCAATTATGAGAGCCATAATTAAAGACAGGGAATCTATATATAAACTACGAGAGCACTCGAGTCCATGTGCAAACATAAACTCATAAACAAGCGTTCCTGCAATTTGAATTAACGCAAGAATAATAGCCCAAGGATTCTTATATTTAACACCAAACGCAATAATGGTTATTGCGATAACAACATCAATCCCAAGACAGATGTAGTCTACATATTCAGATTCAAACTCAAAATATGTACCTGTCGTCCCGATATAGGTCACAACAAGAGCAATAGAAACAATCGCTATTGCTGCAGAGCCTATACACACAATGACATTTCGGGGTTTGCTTTTACGAAAAACCAAAAGCAAGCCCGCAATTAGTAACGGAAACAGGATAAGGAATCCTAACATTTCCATGGGCATCCACCTCTTCTTAGGACTAATAGACAAAATCGCCCTAAGGCGATGTAGAACACTCTAGTTGAATAAGCAAAAGTTAACTTGTACCTTCTCGCGGTAAGCTTTATTGCTCGGTAAATGGAAAGGGTTTAACTCTCAGCTGCACAATACGAGCCCTACTCAAAAAGTAGTGAGTACCTTAATTAGTCCTTTTATTATTTACTTCAAAGTATGCGATGCCTTCAAAAGTCAATGATTCTAGGATGAAAAGTATCAGAAGGACTTTAAGAGTTATTTCTACAACACTCTGGGGAATTACAAGTCCTTAAACACTAACGAAAAACAAGGAGGAATCATGGCGAACTACTATGGCACCGAAACAGTTGTGTCAGACTTACGCGAAGATGGATTGCTAATCATTCGCATTAATCGGCCTGACATGGCGAATGCTTTAAACGGGGCAACATCTAAAGCAATGGAAAACATCATGAACAATGCTGATAACGATCCTGCTGTACGAGCAATCATCATCACAGGAACAGGAAAGGTATTCTGTGCCGGAGAAGACCTTTCAGAGCTTTCAGAAGGAGGAGAATGCCAAACAGTAACAGAGCATGGTTTTGGAGGTATTACCGCCAGAACATGTTCTAAACCCGTTATTGCAGCATGTAACGGCTCAGCAGCGGGTGGGGGTATGGAAATAGCATTATCCTGCGACATGGTAGTAGCCTCTAATCAAGCGAAATTTGGATGCACAGAAGTAGGTCTGGGTATTATCGCTTCAACAGGAGGTATAGTTCGCTTGGCACGTGATATTAATAGAAAAGACTGTATGGAACTATTATTAACAGGCAAAAAAATTAAAGCCGAAGAAGCAAAAAAACTTGGACTTATTAATTATGTAGTTCCCGCAGAAGAGGTATTAGACAAATCAATTGAACTAGCTGAACAGTGCCTTAAAAATGCACCTTTAGCCCTAAAATGGACAAAATACCTTGTTCATGCAGCAGATCAAATGTCTGAAGAAGATGCCATGAAATACTGCGATGCAGCATATCGTTTTCTTGAAAAAACCGAAGACGGCATCGAAGGACCACAGGCATTTGTAGAGAAGCGAGATCCTATTTGGAAAGGACGTTAAAATAGTATTTCATAAACCCTTCCAAGAATAATACTTTTCAAATTAAAATACCCTTTGCCAAACATCCTTTAGTGCTTATATGGCAAAGGGTATGTCTTATAATGTACTAGTCTCGGAAAGTGATTTCCCTTTTGTTTCAGGTGCCATAACAATCGACAAAGCAAGCCCTATTATTACAAGAAAAGCTGCAGAAAGCATAGTAGGACCAATACCAAATTCTTCAAGCATAATGGGAGTTCCGTATGTTGATATAATGGTACCTATACGCGAAATAGAAATAGCAATCCCTACCGCAGAAGCGCGAACAGCGGTCGGAAACAATTCGTTTGGATAAAGCCATTGCAAAATTCCAGGACCGCCGCTAAAGAAAGCATAAAGACTAAACGCCACAATAATTACTATTACTGGCGCTGTCGGAAAAATACCTAGCACAATTAATCCAACAGACATTAATGCAAGTGAACCGATTAACAATGGACGTCTTCCGATTGAATTTAGCCAGAACATTGCAGGAAATGTTCCAATCAAGAAAAATAAACTTACAGCAGCTTCTCCAAGAATCGATTCACGACCTTCTCCTAAACCAAAGGCCATCATAATATCAGGACCAAAAGTATAAATCGCATACATTGGAACTACCTGACACAAAATCATGAGACCTACAAAAATAATTCTTTTTATATAGCCACCTTTGAAAAGCTGTCGCAAACTGGTACGACCAACTTGTTCTTCATCGCTGAAATCAACATCTTCACCATACACTTTATCCATAACAGCACGTGCTTCTTTTATCCTCCCTTTTTCACGCAACCATAATGGAGATTCTGGGATATCGTGACGACCAATTAAAAGAATCAAACAAGGAATAGCAGCACTTCCTAGCATCCATTTCCAGCCGTCAGCTAAAGGAAACAAAGCAAAACCAACAAAAGCAGCTGCAGTCGCTCCAAAATACCAAGCAGCACATACAATACCCATAGCTATTGCCCGATACTTCATTGAAGTGAACTCAGTAATCATAGCAGTAGAAATTGGATAATCTGCCCCAACAAAAAAACCAATAAAAAATCGAGCTAAAACGAGATGCAATGGATCACACGAGAACATTGACAGAATAGAAACCACACCGATTGCTATCATGTCCATAATAAACATTTTTTTACGCCCAATAATATCAGTTAGATAACCACCAACAATTGCACCAACCAAAATCCCCAGAAACACCGACGCCCCAATCGCAGCACTCCAGAATGCATCTAATTCAAACAAAGGAGTAATTTGCGTCAATGCAACACCTATCAAAGAAAGAGCGTATCCTTCCAGAAACGCTCCGCCACTTGAAAAAAAAGTTATTTTACGCAGAAATGGCGTCATAGCCACATCGTCTATAGTCTTTCGTGCTGCATGCTTAATCTTAACTGATGCATTTCCTTCAAGTACAGAATTAGCAACAATCCGAGGAGGTCTTGTAATCGATTTAGCAAAAATCTTTAAATGCTGTCTCATACATCTCACCTAATCCTAAATATTCAAAGCTCATCGCGTGATATACATCAATAGCAATGCATACATACTTAAACCAATAAACAACGGAAGCACGTAAAGCTAATTACAGCAGCATCGTGATGCGCAAGACTGTAAATACCGAAGTAAAGTTTTAAAAACGCCAGGACACGAAATCGAAAAAAGATTACTTCAACAATTTCTTTTCGATTTTAAGACTGCATGTCCGAGGAAAATGATCGACAATCTCAAAATAAGACGGTACTTTAAATTTAGCCATTTTGCTTTCGCAAAAGCTTTTTATTTCCGAAACCGTTACCTTTGACGAATCTAAAGGTAAAACAAACGCTTTGATTGCTTGATCGCGTATTGGATCATCGACCCCAATCACCGCTGCCTCAGCGATATACGGATGACCTTCAAGTATTTCTTCAATTTCTGTTGTAGAAATATTTTCACCAGCACGTTTGATCATGTTGCGTTTACGATCAATGAAGTAAAACCAGCCGCTTTCATCCTGATATCCTTGATCACCTGTTTTTAACCAACCATCACACGTAAAAGTACTTAATGTTGCTGAAGGATTATTAAAATACTCCAGCATTATTGACCGCCCTCTGGTTCCTTTAATCTGAATCTCCCCAATATCGCCAAAGGGTACTTCGCAATCATTATCATCAGCTATACGTACCTCATAGCCTAATCCCGCACGACCCACAGAAGGCCACTTGCGTTGACCAACAGGAGGATCAGTAAGCGCCCATCCAATAGATTCAGTTGAACCATAAGTATTCATAAGCTTTACATTAAAACGTTCTTCGAATGCTTCTTTTTCGGCCTTAGTAACGGAAATAAAATAAAGCACTTCACGAACATGATGTTTTTTTTCGTTGTCCGATATTGGCTGCAGCATTAAAGTTCGTAGCATCATAGCAACGCATTGAATAACTGTTGCACGATAATGCTGAACTTGTCGCCAAAAACGACGAGCAGAGTATTTCTCAACAATTATTATTGTTGCACCAGCAGCAATAACGGGCATTAACGCAGCCAACTGAAAGTTTGAATGACATGCTGGCATCGAACTCAATACCCGATCAGATCCTCTTAATGAAACCTCCCAATCACCATATAACCCAGAAAACACCATATTCGCGTGTGTTAATACAACGCCTTTTGGTTTTGAAGTAGTTCCTGAAGTATATAAAATCTGACATGGATCCATTGAATTAAGTGATATGTATTCCTTTAATTCGCTAGATTCTTTGCAACGCAAATCCCAAAAATCATAAATAGATTGTGCGTCTATCTTATCCTCTCTTAAAGTTGTATATATCTGTGAAAAATCTATATCAGCTTCAGGAGAATCGCCTCCTGCACGCGCCACTAATAATCCTTTTGGAAAATGTAAACCCCTACTCATCAATTCCTTATATGTATCAAAAAAAATAGGTTCTACAACAACACATACTGCATGCGAATTTCGTAAGATATATTCCGCTTCATCGGCTAGATATTGTTCATTAACGGGAACAACAATCGCTCCAATATTTGAAAGACCCAATAAGCACATTAAAAATTCTGGTGAACTGTGCAGATGAAGAGCTACATGATCACCTTTTTTAATACCTAATGACAAAAATACATTCGCTATTCGATTGACATCATTATTAAATTCCGAATAGGTGTATTCAAAAATATCTCCGATACGATTATGAAATATAAGAAATGAAGAATTTCCCCTATTTTCTACCGCGCTCCGCCATAAATCACGTAACGTTTCATTTCCAACGATATCTGTCATTTTATTCACCCTCCAGATACCTAAACCCTCAAGCCAATAGCTCAATAAACGAAGTATGTATTTAATCCCCAAACACACATTGCAATAAATGGTACAAGTCATCCCTGACAAAAACCCACACAGGAACACAACCTAAAGCGGAACAAAAATAGAAAAGGGACTATGTGGGTTTTTGCCAACAAGAACAACAATTAAATTTCTCAATACTCCCTCCCCTAAAGCTTTTTAAAAGGGAGGGAGTACATTAATTTGTAAAAGAAATCGGATGTCAATTACCTAAAAGCAAAAGTAAACATGTAAAACACTAGCTTTCTTTTGCTATGCCACTTTCTAAAAAGTCAGCAATTTGAGACTCGTTGTACCCTAACTTCAAAAGCACATCCACAGTATCGCCTCCTTGATGAGGCATAGGGCGCCAGATTTGACCAGGATTGTTCTTAAATTTAGGAAATACATTTAACCCATGAAAAACGTTTCCGTCAGCGGTATCCCAATCGACCCACGTATTGCGAAGTTTAAGATGCTCTTGCTCAACCAGATCTTCAAAATCGTTTACAACCTGCGCAGCAATCCGATGATTAGCAAAATCATCTTCAATATCATATTTTGAATGAGCTAAACAATAACTTTCGAAAGCTTTTTGGATTTCATCAGCATAAGGATTTGATAACCATAAAGCAGAACAATCTTCAGGAATTGCTTCCGTGCCCCACAAGTGACCCAAACCAATTGTTTCAAGAAAGTATTTGTTCTGTTCAACTCCATACAAACAAACACCCAAGAATCCATCTTTACATGCGAATTCGCCAATACCGCACAAATTTTGATTACGAGCACCAGGTCGTGGCCATTTGATTCCTTCATTGAGATAATCAACCAAATAGTACTGACCGATTGCAAGAAGAGTTTCATGCATTGCCAAGTCAATTGACTCACCCTTGCCCGACTTTTCAGCTTTATGTAAAGCAGCCAAAGCGGAAGAAGCAATCATAAGGGTATTAAAATAATCACCAGCATAAGGTCCTGGCAACATAGGCTGTTCTTGCGTTCCATTTTGCATAATGATCCCAGAATATGCCATTACTGTAAGATCATAAGCGGCACGCTTAACCATCTTTGGATCGCCTTCCTGTCCAAAGCCAGAAACGTGAACAATAACTAATTTGGGATTAATTTCCCATAGCGCTTCGTCAGTAATGCCTTTTCGAGCCCATGTACCGCCCTTAGATGCCTCCATAAAAATGTCAGCGTCTTTTATCATTCTGAAAAAGATTTCTTTTCCCTGCTCAGAAAAATAATTCAAGGAAACTGAACGCTGATTGCGACGTTCAGCCTGTTTAATATAAGCGGTATCACGAATGGTATCACCTGCACCTGTGTTTTCTAGCCAAGTAACATCGGCTCCCCAATCAGCCATTAAATCTGCCGCTTTGGGACAAGCTAGTTCAACAGCCGCATATACAACCTTTATATCATCAAGAGGGCCAAAAGAAGGTTTTTCTGTTGGAAGTATCATGCCACTTTCCTCCTTGCATAATAGACGTAAGACGACTTTCGTTAATTAATAAGAATCCCCTAGTCTTCTTAAAACACGCTATTTAACGAAACTTTTTAAGAGCGTTTTTGGCTGTAGTAAGAATCATCATTTCGTCAGTACCACCAGAAATACGATCAACACGTAGATCGCGCCAAATACGATTAATGCGATGTTCGGATGCCACAGAAATACCACCCATAATTTGCATAGCATCATCTACTACCTTGAATGAAGCGTTAGCACAGTAGTATTTACACATTGCCGCTTCACCAGCATCAAAATTACCGCCATTATTATCAGCATTCCATGCTGCTTCATAGAGCATGTTTTTCATATACGACAGTTTAATTGCCATTTCAGCTATTTTTAATTGGTTCAACTGGAAACGACCTATCGTCTTGCCAAACGCCTCACGAGTATTCGCATGTTCTAGAGCATCTTCATAAGCACAAATTGCCGTGCCATAATCACATGCTCCAACCAACCAGCGCTCAAAATTAAAGTCAGAAATACCTCGATTGAAGCCGTTTCCTTCTTGTCCAAAAATATCTGATTCATCAAGCTCGACATCGTTTAAGTAGACTTCGCAGCAACTATCCATTCGAAGACCAAGCTTATTTAATGGCCCGAGCTCAATACCAGGTTTACTCATATCAACCATAAATTCTGAAAAAATACTAGGATCATCAGCATTCTTAGCCATAATCACCAGCCATTTAACACCTTTTGAAGAGGTAATAAATGTCTTAGTACCATTAAGAAATATTTTGCCATCACGACGTTTGTAATTAGTTGTCAGACTTGAAACATCTGATCCTGCACCAGGTTCAGTACAAGCAGAATTCCAAATTTGCTCCCCTGTACCAAGGTAAGCCATTACTTTTTCAATTTGCTCTTCAGTGCCCTCACGAATAATGGTTTCAAACCCTGGAAGTTGATACAAAACATACGTAGGTCCACCATAGCGACCAAGAACTTCATATACCGCCATAAGAGTAACAAGTGGCTGTTCAAGACCTGCTCCTCCATGACTTTCCGGAAGCATTATTTGATCAAAACCTAAATCACATAACCCCTTTACCCAACGAAGCGGATATTCATGCTTTTCATCACACTCAAGAAAATACTGATCCCAGGGTTCACTTTCCATATAATCGCGATATGCCTGAACAATAAGTTCCTGATCATCACTTAATTTGAAATCCATTTTTTCCTCCTTATCCGCACCGATATATTCGGTGCAAAGTACCCTCCAACTGCAAAAGACTCATGTCGTTTACAGGTGTATATAAATAGTTACTATTTCAATTGGTCCAATAAGATCGTTTTTACTTAAGTTCGTTTTCGGGAATCCCAAGTTGCTGTTTAAAAAATGTTGCACCATGTTTAAGTGCCTCGTTAGCTTCATTTAAAACACGTGTATAGTGAAGAAAAGCGTGAATTGTACCCATAAAAATCTCGAATTTATAAGGAATACGGTACTGCTTGCAAATAGCTGCCAACGTCTTTGAATCATCAATCAGTGGATCAAATTCTGCCGCTGCAATATAGCAAGCTGGCATTCCGTGGCTTAAATCATTAAGAAACAAATTAATGAAAGGTGATGTTTCAACTTCGCGAAGATCATTTGTGTAGAGTTCCAGATAATAATTCCAATCTTCCTCAGTTAATCCATCCCAGGGACCACCAAATAATCTCATCGAAGAGGAATCTCTTAGACCATACCATCCGTAATATAAAAGCAGACATTTAATATAGGAAGTGTCTTTTTGCTTTGCACGAAGATACAAAGTAGCTGCAAGATTAAGATGTGCACCCCCAGAGTCTCCTGCCATGCCCATACGCTGACCATCAACACCATATTCATAATCATGTTCATGGATATATGAAATAACGTAAGAGACTTCTTCAACCTGAACTGGGAATTTAGCTTCAGGGGCTAAACGATAATCGACAGAAACCACCACCGAATCAGAGAAATTACTTAAAACTCTACAAATTCGATCATGGGTTTCAATATTTCCTAAGCAAAAGCCACCGCCATGAACATACACGAGAGCTGGCATTTCACTTTTTTGATCAACCTTAGCCGAGTATGCTTTTTCAGTTGGATAATAAAACCTCAACGGAATAGCACCGTATGGCCCTTCAATTACCGTGTCTTGCGTTTTAGCCATAAGAGGACCGCCTTGAGTCCAAAATTTACGACCCTCAATATAGTTTTTACGCATAAGCTCAAATCCCATACTAGTATCAGTAGTATCACCTGATAGCTCATTTTCCTTATCAAGGATAGATTTCATTTGCGGATTAATTTGAGCTAATACATCTATTTTATTCATGAGAGCCCCTATTCCTTTCCGCCCTAAACGTTTGAAATAACGCGCCCGCCACTAAACGGGCGCTACGATATTCATAATTCGGATAACTTACGATTGATTTTCTTCTTCTGCCCTTCCGTGCTTTTTAATAGTGCGAAGCAACATAATTAGGCAGAAAATACCTATTACTGCAAACATGATTTCAAAAAGAAAAATGTTAGAAAATGCAGCGGTTCCTTGCGCATCAATAATCGATCCATACCAGGTATGAATAAAAACATCAGGTAAAAAGCCAATAACCGAAAGTAAACCAGCAGCAGTACCAAAAATCCTCATAGGAATTTTTACTTCAGAAAGAGGCGAAGATCCGATAGAAAAAGCACCATAAGTTGCAAAGCCAAACAGGATCACGAGAGCCGAAGCAACAAACGCACCTTCAGATGAATGCGGATAGAAAATAAATCCGATCAAAACCGCAATAGAAAGAATAAATCCACCAGCAATAGTCTTAGAAGAGCTCTTTATTTTTGTAGCAATGTATCCAACAATTGGTCCGGCTAATAAGCCAATGCCATAGGTACGAAAGAGACCAACGATATTAACCAAATTGCCATCAGCGCCAAAGCACTGAGTCAAATAAGGAGTAGTATAGGTAGCACCTTGATAAACCGCATATACGCAAAAGTATGCAATGCATGCCCAAATTACACCAGGATGTTTAAAAGCTTCTACCGCCTCTGATACACTAAATAGCTTTGAATCTTTATTTATTTCACCTTTAAAATCTGGAATTAGGAAATAAGCAAGCACACCAAGAATTGCTATCACAACACCCAAAAAGATCAACATAGCTTGAACGCCAGCTGCGGTATTAGCAATACTTGCAATAATTGCTGCATTAATCAAACCGATAACTAGACCGGTAACACCATAAATCGAATAAGAAATACCGATTTTTGAAGCGTATTCTTCCTCTTCACAGCATAACCGAACAACTTTGAATCGAGTACCCCACCAAATTAGAATAGATGTAATACCCATCGCAATAAATAATGCTAAGCAAATCTGCACTGAAGGAAGCGTAGCATACACAAATACCAAAACAGCCGTCGTCAAAAACCCAATCGTTGCAAGTGTACGCATTCGAAACTTATCAGCAACAATTCCTGAAGGTAAATAACAAATCATTGCAGCTAATCCATACGCCGAAACCATTAGCCCTAAATCGGCATTAGTGCATCCCAATGCTTGCATAAGGGGATCATAGAAAACATTCTTTAAATACATGGGGGCATAAATAATAGATGAGCCCATTGAAATTAAAATTACTAAAGCCCATTTGTGAAACGAGGTTATATCTTTATAAGTCACCTCGCCCATTTGTTTTGCCAAGATAGCCATCTTTGTCTCCTTTTCCTCGTAAGAAAACTCCCTCCTACAAAGATTCAAAGCAGTTCACTTTTTTGATTTACAACCGAATCTTTGAAGGACACCATGGCTATCATCAATGAACGTGTTCATAGTTGATATCCCTAAACAAACAGCATTAGTGATATCAATGAAAAATTAGGATGGCACAATTTATTAATTAAGTGAGTAATACTTAAAAAATAGTGATATGTACTACTCACCCTTCTTGTATCCTTTAAGCAGCATAAATGGGTAATGCGAAATTATTTTTTCTAAAGGGGATCACAATGAAAAAGCAAATTGAGCATATTACCGAATTAAGTTCAGAAACAAGTAAAGAAAATCAAGCAAATCGATCACTACAATTTAATGATAATAATATCTTTATTAGTAAGTCTAGCGACTACAATCCAGCTCTAAAATATTTAGGTTTTTCGCTCCTTTTGGCATACCACTATGTATTATGGTTCAATCCCGAAAGCTTTTATCCTATGCCGCTACTTGATGAATGTATAACAATATCATGGCTTTCAAACTTATTTGGCACAGTTTTATCAATGACAATAATTACACTGCTGCTTCGGCGAACAAAACATCTTTCATGCATTACATACCTATATAAAATAATTCCGCTGGTGTTAATTGCTGCAACTTTAGTACTCGAGTCTGTTGCACCTAGCATTCAAAACAAAATGTTACTGATAATTTCAGCATTAACAGCAGGTGCTGCAGAAGGTTCAATGCTAATACTATGGGGGGGAATGCCTCGTACGCTCAAATGCAAAATTTTCTGTTATCCATATCGGCGCAACTTTTGGATGTACTCTATTTGCCTGCATGGTTCTAGGATTAATAATGCCGAATTTTATAACTCCCGTCTTTACTGTAACACTTATTGTTCTATCAGGAATTTTACTAATAACGCAGACAAAGACAATTACGCAAGACTATGTAACTCTTCTGCCTAAAAAGGTCTCTTTATCAGCACTAAGAACTGCAACTGTAGTATGTCTTATTGGATTTATCACCAGCGTAGCATGCTATTATCTTGCAGCAATAATTCCTTGGGAGAAAATGCCCTCTGGAATTTACACATTCACATTCGGCATATTTGCTGCTTCAGTACTAATATTAATAGTTTGCGTACTCTGTTCTTTAGGAAAAGAAAAAGCAACAATATTCAAAATATTTCCCTACTACCTGGTTCTCGCAATTGTGTGTTTGACAATTTTTATTTGGAGTAAATCGCTTTATTTATTTTCCTTTTTAGGCGCACTTTGTATTTCATCATTGCTTGAAGTATCCCTAATAATGAACTTCGGTATACTTATGCAACGCGGTTTCTTTTCGCCCGCTGCTGCATTTACGTTTTCGGTAGTTTCCGCACGTTTTGGAATTTTTATAGGAAACTCACTAGCATTATTTTACGAATTCAACCCATCAATAGCTAAAGTAGCTACTGAACCAACAGCGTTGCTATTTGTATGTGCTTTGGCGCTGCTACTTATTCAAATTACAAAACGCGAGCAGAATATTATTCAGCTCACCCACGAGCCCGTAAAACCCACCGAAATAGAAGCAATTTGCACTGAAATATCTATTGAGTTTTCCTTATCCACGCGAGAAGAAGAAATTTTGAAACTTATTGCAAAAGGAAACACAGCAAATAACATCGCACAGAAGCTCTATATATCACCACATACTGTCAACACTCATATAAGACACATATATGAAAAAGTTGGCATTCACAAAAAAGGGGAACTACTTGAGTATATCAATATGAGAAAAGATGATACATCCTCTACTTAGCCAATAATTATATAAAATGACCATTACGTAAAGCTCGTAATCGTTCCTCCTGCAATAACCCTATCATTTATATATAGGACCACTGCTTGCCCAGGGGCCACCGCGCTAATAGGCTCCGTAAAATCAACTACTAATTCTTCGCCTTGCATATGCACTTTTGCATCTCTAAATTTGGCACGATAGTTAACCTTAACCTTAGCAAAAGATTCGTAAGAAAGATCATCATCCGAAGGAAAAGAAACATCATTTGCTCTAAGTTGTGAAACACCCGTCTCAGCTGCTCTACCTACAAAAAGGGTGTTAGTGGTGCTATCTTTAGACAAGACAAAAAGTGGTTCACCCACAGCAACACCTAAGCCTTTTCTCTGTCCTATGGTGTAATGGATAAGACCGTTGTGTTTTCCAAGAACGTTTCCTTGAGTATCAATAATTGGTCCAGATTTTATTGAATCAGTTTGATTTGAATTAAGATGCGCTTCAATAAACCCTGCATAATCACCATCAGGAATAAAACATATATCCTGACTTTCAGCTTTTTGGGCAACTTTTAAATGAGCTTGTTGAGCAATCATTCTTGTTTGTTCTTTTGAAAGTGACCCCAGAGGAAAAAGAGTATGAGCCAAATCCTCTTGCGAAACATGATACAAAACGTAACTTTGATCTTTCTTCGGATCAAAACCCCTATGAAGCTCATATTTATCCGAATCACTGTTGTAAATAATTTGAGCATAGTGACCCGTCGCCAAATAATCACACGAGAGTTCTTTACGTAAAGTATGAAGCGCATCAAATTTCAAATACTTATTGCACTCAATACAGGGGTTTGGCGTAAGTCCGCAAACATACGAATTGCAAAAAGGAACAACTACTCGATCGTTAAAAACTCTTCGGTAGTCTATCACCACATGTTCAATACCGAGGTCACGAGCGATCTGACGAGCATCATTCGCCTCAGGATATGCCCTTAAAAGTTCTTCTTCTCCAGCATTTTCTTTAACTTGGTTATTTCTTAGTAATACCATGGTAACGCCAATAACTTCGTAACCCTCTTCCAACAAAAGACGAGCAGCTACTGAACTATCAACACCACCACTCATAGCACACAATACTCTTTTTTTGTTTTCACGAATCATTTATGCCCCTTAATTGATGCATTCATACTCCCGCTCCTAAATCCCTCTAAATCAAGCGTCACATATGTAAAACCACACGTTTGGAGAATCGAAAGCACTTCATTTCGCAAATTGCCATCCAATAATAAAGAAAAATCACAGATGTTTAATTCCAAACGAGCAATATCATCATGCACGCGAACTCTAACTTGATTAAGCCCCAATGCATGAATTGCATTTTCTGCTTTATCAATTTTCCTCAAAAGATTCGAGCTTAATTCTTTACCATAAGGAATACGGGTAGCCAAGCACGCATTTGACTGTTTGTCCCAAGTAGAAAGTCCAAGCTCTTTAGACAAGCTCCGAATATCATCCTTGGTGAAACCAGCTTCAAGAAAAGGACTTACTATTTCTAATTCTTGAATGGCTTTCATGCCAGGACGATAGTCAGCAAGATCATCGACATTAGTACCATCCGCAATATAAATAAAACCCTGCTTGTTAGCCTCTTGCTTCATAGCCCCAAAAAGAGCTGCTTTACAAAAATAGCAACGTTTAGGATCATTCATACGAACCTCATCAATTGAAAGAACATCTGGTTCGCACAATATTTGCTGTATACCAAGATTTCGACACATTTCTTGTGCTTCTATAATTTCTGATTCAGATGTCATAGGCACATAAGAAGTCAACGCAACAACATTGTTATTCAATTCCTCATAGGCAACATACAATAATAAGGTTGAATCAACCCCACCAGAAAAAGCAATAGCCATTTTTTCGTACGAACGCACAACAGAGCGTAGAACAGATTCCTTATCCTGCAGTGAAGACATGGATCCTCCTAAATCAAGTACCTATTACCTTTTACTTCATCAATTACTAATTGCTCCATTATGTACCGCATACTAATAGATAATGCTTACAATTTAAAACCTTAGAATATACCTGATTGAGGAGATCGAAATGGGAACTGTTCTTTTTGTAAACGCTTGTATGCGTGGACAAGATTCAAACACGCTAAAACTTTGTCAAGAATACCTCAGTAAAAAAGATAAAGACATAATTGAAGAAGTAACACTCAACGAATTGCAACTTGCGCCCCTTACGGGAGAAAAAGCAGCATATCGTATGGAGAAACAAGCTGAAAAAAACTGGGATGATCCTATTTTTAAGTACGCTAAACAGATGGCGCAAGCAGATGAAATTGTAATCGGAACCCCATACTGGGATCTTTCGTTCCCCGCAGCTCTTAAAACATATTTAGAATATTGCTGCGTATGCGATATTACCTTCCATTACACAAATGAAGGACGTCCAGAAGGATTATGCAAATCGAAAACGATGACATACATTACAACAAGCGGCGGCTTTATTGCTGATAAAAACTATGGCTATGATTATCTATGCGGACTTGCTGATATGCTCTCACTCGGAAAAACTCGATTCATTAGTGCAGAAGGGTTAGACATTATCGGTATGGATGTTACGGAACAGATGGAAAAAGCACGTAGCACTATAAGGTCACTAGATTAATATAACCTCTAATAAGCCCACCAACTATCGTTCGGAATCTAAAAAGCAAGATGAATATTCATCTTGCTTTTTATTCATATGTCTGGTTAAGTGTTTTACCCTTTTGGATAGTTATAAGCCCCAGCACAAAAGCTATCAAAATTAAACTGAGCGCCATAATCCATTCTGCTTCCCAGCTTACTTCAGCCACGGCTGCAAATAACGTCGCAGATATTGCTCCTGCGACATTTACCACAATAGCAACTCGGGAATAAATTAAGGTATAATCCCGAGGTCCGACGATTTGTCTTGTAAACGATGCCCCTAAAGCATCAACTGCGGCATATAAAACACCACACAATAAACCCCCAGCATAAATAAATACCGAGGAAATAGGTGCCCCAAGCCACATACAAACAATACTTGTAGCTCCACAAATACATGGTATACAGAGCGCAATACATAAACTTTTATCAGAAACAGCGCCAAGTATTACTTTACCGGCAGCAGAAAGACCCATAATGCAGGCGGCAACCCCAGAAGCTAACATGACCGCATTTTCAGACGTGATGCTTGAAACACCCAAATCACTCAAATGATAAATATACGTTGCAAAAAGGTTGCCTACTACGGTAAGTGAATTAAAAATCCCCATTGTCACCATGAGCGAGTAAAATACAGGGGATCTAAACATTACTGATGCTGAAACACCCCACTCTTTAGGCTTTTGATTAGCAATGTTATTTTCACGATAATCTATTGCTACGTTTTCAACAGGATTAGTTGAGCCCTGATTGGCAAGAGATTCGCCATACGGAAGAAGACCAATTTCTGAAGGATAGCTCCTAATAAGCGCAATAGTGGCTATTAAGCCTGTTACCAACACAATGCCAGCAAAAATTAAATAAGCAACTCTCCAATTTGTAATTGTAAAAATTGCTCCTCCAACCATACTCCACAACGCTCCCCCAATACCAGACATAGAAAAACAAAGCCCGATAAAGAAACCCGTGCGTTTTTTAAACCAACGATTAATAAGAGTAGGAACCGCTAAGAACATCAAGGAGACTATGCCGAAACCGATTAACGCACCCGATATATAAAACTGCCAAATAGCATCCCAAAACGAACAAAGCACTATACCAAGAGCAACTAAAACTACCGATAAAGACAACACCATACGAAGATCGAAGCGCTCCATTAAATTGCCCATTACAGGAGACGCTACAGCACTGATCAAATATACCAATGTTATATAAAATGTGAATTGACTTGAAGATGCATCAAGACTGGCAGTAACGGGGACAACGAATATAGACCAGGTGTTGTACACCAGCGCACAAGGACCTAAACATATTAAAATACCCGCCAAAATAACCATAACATGTCGTGAAGTCATTGAAGCAATTCTAATATCTTGGCTTTGTGTATGAAAAACCACCGCACAACCCCTTCATATATGCAGTAAGCCTTACTTGTAGCGCAAGAATACCATGTAAAGGGATTCAAAAGAATGGTGCCCATCAATATAGGCAAGTTCTTTAATGTTTTAAACGGGAATGCACTAAATCATAAGCATCATTGCGAGATAAGCCAAATTCGTTGCGAAGTTTTGAAACTATATCTTTTTTTGAAAGAGATTCATCGCTCAATAGTTCTTGAGCACGAGCTCCCGCGGCACTAAATGCATCCTGCTTATCACAAAGTACTTCTTCGTCGCCAGGTGCATCAATCACGATAACGATCTCCCCTTTTATTGCACCATTATCTTGACGAGCTAAAAACTCCGAATACACCTCTGAAATTGAGCCACGAACAACTTCTTCATGTAATTTAGTGAGTTCGCGACACACCGCAACGCGCCTTGTTGGTAGAACATCTGATATCGCTTTTAATGCTGAAACCAAACGAAGGGGACTTTCATAAAACACTAAGACAGAATTAAGTGCTTTAAGTTGCTGAAGCAAACGGGTTCTTTCTCCTGATTTACGTGGAAAAAAAGCACCAAAGTAAAAGGATTGAGCGGGAAAACCGCTCGCAACGTAAGCAGTAGTTACCGCTGTTGGACCAGGAAGCACCTCCACCGGAACATCTGCATTACGGGCAGCATCAATAAGACGCTGCCCAGGATCAGAAACACCAGGCATACCCGCATCGGAAGCATAAGCAACTATTTCTCCATTATTGATTCGCTCAATAAGGTGTTTTGCCTTATGGGAAACACTTGCCTCATCGAGTCGCTCAAGAGGTTTATGAATACCAAAAACATTTAGTAGTTTTGAGGTAACTCGCGTATCCTCACAGCAAACAACATCGCAATTCGCAAATGCCTCAATGCTTCTTTTAGTTACATCTCCTAGATTACCCAAAGGTGTAGGACATATAAGAAGCTTACCTGGTTTAGACTTCATGCATCTTCCCGAAAACAAACATGTTGATCCAATACTTAATCAACTGCCGCTATTACTTCTACCTCAATTAAAGCACCTTTTGGCAATGCTTCAACACCTACTGCAGAACGAGCAGGTAAGTGTTGCCCAAATGATTTTGCATACACTTCATTAAAAGCAGAAAAGTCAGCAATATCATTCAAAAAACATGTAGTTTTTATGACATGATCAAAATCGGTACCAGCAGCTTCAAGCAATCCTGCAACATTCTTCATAACCTGAGCAGATTGCTCTTCAATTGTTGACCCAACCATTTCCCCTGATGTGGGATCTAAAGCAATTTGACCCGAAGCAAACAATAAACCATTAACAACTACTCCTTGAGAATAAGGACCAATAGCTGCAGGCGCTTTTTCGGTGCTAATAGAATGCATATTTCCTCCTTTAACCACACGTTAATAGAATTCGTGATAACGTAACGCTGTTAAGAAATAATTTCAAACGTGTAGATAACACTATAAGAGTAAAGGATACACATGTTAACGCTGAGTATTTTTGAAGAAGCTGCAAAAAAAGTAAAAGAAGTTACTCAGGAAACAAAGCTAATTTATAGCCACCATTTCAGCAAAGAAACTGGAAATGAGGTTTACCTTAAGCCGGAAAACATGCAACGTACCGGCGCCTACAAAGTACGTGGTGCATACTATAAAATTAGTACTTTGACTGACGAAGAACGCGCACATGGACTTATTACCGCATCCGCAGGTAATCATGCCCAAGGCGTCGCTTACGCCGCAAGAAAATACGGAGTTCCTGCCACAATAGTTATGCCAACAACCACACCCCTTATTAAAGTTGAACGCACTAAAGAACAAGGAGCAGAGGTTGTTTTAAGCGGAGATGTTTATGATGAAGCTTATGAATACGCATTAAAGCTTGCTGAAGAAAGATCGCTCACCTTTATTCACCCATTCAATGATCCGATTCTTGCCGCTGGTCAAGGATCTATTGCGATGGAAATTGTTCAAGAACTTCCTCTTGTCGATATGATTTTAGTTCCTATTGGCGGTGGCGGACTTGCAACGGGTGTGTCTACACTGGCGAAAATGTTGAACCCGCGTATTTCTGTAATTGGTGTTGAGCCCGCTGGAGCCGCATGTATGAAAGCTTCCTTAGAGGCGGGTCATGTTGTAAAACTTCCAAGCGTTAACACCATCGCTGACGGCACCGCTGTTCTTGAACCAGGAGACTTAATTTTCCCTTATATCCAAGAAAATATCGACGATATCATTACTGTTGAAGATGACGAATTAATCGTCGCCTTCCTGGATATGGTTGAAAATCATAAAATGATCGTTGAAAATTCAGGTTTATTGACTGTAGCAGCCCTCAAACACCTAGATTGTAAAGATAAGAAGATTGTTTCAATTCTTTCTGGTGGCAACATGGATGTAATTACGATGTCCTCCGTTGTTCAGCATGGCCTTATTCAACGCGACAGAATTTTCACCGTTTCCGTACTTCTCCCAGATCGCCCAGGCGAACTTGTACGCGTTGCTCAAACTATCGCCGATTGCAATGGCAATGTTGTACGACTGGATCATAATCAATTTGTAACAGCTAATAGAAACGCTGCTGTTGAGCTTCGCGTAACTATTGAAGCATTTGGAACGGAACATAAAAACAAAATTGTTCAAGCTTTAGAAGATAAAAATTTCCGACCGAAGCTCATTCAGGTTCATCTTTAAAAACCAGTATTAACCAAAGAAAAGCTCAGATCATCTAAGATCTGAGCTTTTCAGTTTATCCGTTTTTAAACTATACCGTTATTTTTCTGTTTCCTACCTGCCGAACTGCCACTTTCTTTTTGAATAAGTAATCGTCCTAAATTCCTGCAATCAAGTCATAAATTACTTTAATAAGAAAAATTACTAGTACAACAATTGTTATTGGTTTGGCAATTGCACCGCCATTAGAGGTAAACCTGTGAGAACCCATATAATTACCCGCAATACTAAATATGCCCGCCAACAAACCCAGAGGGATAAGTACTTGTGCATTAAGTAAAAAGATCACCAACGCAGCAATATTAGTACTTAAATTAATTGCTTTTGTAATACCCGCGGAAGCATCAAGTCTCAATTTAGCCACTCCAGTTAATAGCAACATAAGAAACGTGCCTGTTCCTGGCCCATAAAATCCGTCATAAGCACCAACGACAAAAGCAATTAAACAACAAATAGCAACTGTTTTCCTTATTGAAAGCGAAGATACTTGATCGTTACCGAGCTGCTTTGACTTCATAACATAGAAAGCAGTTACGGGCAATATAATAAGTAGCATAAACTTTAATATATAGTCACTTATCAATAACAATAAATTAGAGCCACATGCTGAACCTATAAACGCAAAAAGTACACATGGGATAGCTAATTTAACCTGAATAAAACCTGATTTTGCATAATGCCACGTTGCTACAGTAGTGCCCATTGCACTGCCAAGTTTATTTGTTGCTATTGAAGCGTGGGTAGATAAACCAGCAATCAGATAAGCGGGAAGAGAAATTAGCCCTCCTCCGCCCGCAATAGAATCTACATATCCAGCAATAAATACTAAACAACAAACAATCACAAGACCCCAGGGAGCGACTCCAAATATGTCCTGGATACTTTGCCCAATTAACTCCATGTGTATTCCTAAATGACATCTCCTTCACATAATGAGAGGGAGATATCTCTCCCTCTCATTCATAACAAATAGCATATACGCCAATAATAGATAGACGAAAAAATCCGTATTAAACTGTTTCTTTCACTACTTCATCTTCAGTACTGAAAACCAAAAAGTCATCAGTAGCTTCTGATCTGGTGGGCATTTCATGAGGCTGACGATGCTTAATTTCTTCTTCCAAATTTGCCTTTGCAACAGAAATCATCAGTTTAATACGATTGAGCTGATTTACCTCGGATGCACCCGGATCGTAGTCAACAGCAACAATATTAGTGCCCTTATACCTACGACGCAATTCCTTAATTACAGCCTTGCCAACAACATGATTTGGAAGACAAGCGAATGGTTGAGCGCAAACAATATTTGGAGCGCCGGATTTAATAAGTTCAACCATCTCAGCTGTTAATAACCAACCTTCACCCATGGAATTGCATAATGATAATATTTCCTCTGCATAGCTTGCTAAGGTAAAAATATCAGTAGGTGGCTCAAATCTCGTAGACCTTTTCAAAGCATCATTCATAGGCTTGCGAAGTTTTGCAATAGCTGCTAAAGCTGCACGAGCACCTGCAGCGCCCTTCTTTGATTTTCCTACGCCTTCTTGCTGAAAAATAGAACCCGCAATACCAAACAGGAAGAAGTCAACCAAACCAGGAACTACTGCTTCGCAGCCTTCCGACTCAATAACATCAACAACCTGATTATTAGCCGTAGGATGGAACTTAACAAGAATTTCTCCTACAACACCAACGCGCGGTTTCGTTCCTTCGCCCTGCAATGGCAAGTTGTCAAAATCATCAACAATAGCACGAACGGTTTTCTTGTATCTACCAAACTTTTCGCCCTCTGAAACTTGCTTTTTGCATTTAGCCATCCAGTAATTAAACAAGTTTTCAGCTGCATGAGGCTCTATTTCATAGGGGCGTGTACGATATAAACACTGCATGAGCAAGTCACCATAGAACAGAGCAAAAATAGCGTTATACAGCATCGTAGCAGACAACTTGAAACCTGGATTAGATTCATCCAACTTCTTGAAAGCCAAAGAAATTACAGGAATATGACCTAACCCAGCAGCCTTTAAAGCCTTACGAATGAGCGAAATATAATTGGTTGCACGACAACCACCACCCGTCTGGGTAATGATAACAGCCAATTTATCTGTGTCGTATTTACCAGAAGTAACTGCTTCCATGATTTGGCCTGTAACCAAAATAGAAGGATAACAAATATCATTATTTACATACTTTAAGCCAGCATCAACAGCACCATGGTCTACTGCAGGTAATAATTCCATGTTGTAACCGTTTGCCTTAAAGATAGGCAACAATAAATCAAAGTGAATAGGTGCCATTTGTGGACATAAAATCGTATACCCTGCATCCTTCATTTCTTTCGTAAATTGAACCTTAGGAAATGCAGTAGATTCTGCCTTTAAGGTATGGTCACCCTTGAGAGCCTCTGCTAATGCCTTTTCTTCTTCCTTGGTCATAATCCGATGCTCTTGCTCAACTTCTTCAGCACTTTCCCGCGCGATTTCAGCAGCTATTGCAGCTCCTGCTTCAGCCTCGCGTTTTCCAGTCTTTGCTTCAATCGCAGCTTCGCGTGCTTTAACATCCGCCTCAAGCTTATCACCATCAAAGCCGCATACAGGACAGCCACCCGCAACAGAAGCTTGTTCGGCACGCTCTTCTGCCTGATCCTTCAAAGCCGCAAGAAGCGAGCGAACACGAATACGCGCTGCACCAAGATTAGAAACCTCGTCAATCTTTAGAACGGTATAAATCTTGCCAGATCCTTCAAGGATTTCTTGAACCTGGTCAGTAGTAATAGCATCAAGGCCACAACCAAAACTATTAAGCTGGATTAGATCAAGATCATCTCGCTGAGTAACAACTTTAGCAGCACGGTATAAGCGCGTGTGATACATCCATTGATCAACTGCACGCAAAGGACGTTCAACTTGTCCTAAATGAGCAATGGAATCTTCCGTAAACACTGCCAAACCAAAACTTGTAAGAAGTTCTGGAATAGCATGATTAATTTCTGGATCACCATGATAAGGACGACCAGCTAAAACGATGCCATGAACACCATGCTCTTCAATCCACGTTAGGGTTTCCATACCCTTTTGATGGATATCTTCATGTACCTGTTCATCTTCAGCCCAAGCAGCATCAACAGCTGCATCAACTTCCTCTTTGGTTGGAGCAGGGCCTGAGCCCATAAGCTCAGGATGCTTTTCAACAAGCTCAACATAGAGACGTTCTTTGAGCTTGTCTTTCAAATGATAGGGCACGAAGGGATTCAAAAATTGAATATTCGTTTCGTTCAACGCATCAACATTGAGTTTCAGAGCCTCTGAATAGCTCATGACAATAGGACAATTGAAGTGATTACCTGCTGTTTCGTCTTCTTGTCGCTCATATTTAGCACAGGGCATCCAAATGAAATCAATGTCTTTTTCAAGTAAATTCATTATGTGACCATGGGAAAGCTTAGCTGGATAGCAAACGCTTTCGGAAGGCATTGATTCGATACCTGCTTCGTATGTTTTCTTCGTAGAAGGATCAGATAGAACAACCCTAAAACCAAGCTGAGTAAAGAAGGTAAACCAGAAGGGATAGTTTTCGTACATATTTAACGCACGAGGAATACCAACAGTTGCTCGTGTAGCTTCTTCTTTAGTAAGCGGTGTGTAATGGTCGAACATTCTATGCGTCTTGTATTCAAATAAATTAGGAACTTTAGCTGCTTCCTGTGCTAAGCCTGCACCTTTTTCGCAACGATTGCCTGTAATGAAACGTCGGTGTTTACCTGTTGTTTCATCCACACCAAAATCATTGATCGTTAGCAAGCAATGATTCGAACATGCTTTGCAGCGAATATTGCGATGAGTAGGTTCAAGAGCTTCAAGAGCTGCTAAATCAAGCATGGTAGTCTGAGCTGGATTACCAGTGCGAGCCTCAGCATCATGAGCGCGATCACGCGCCAAGAGAGCTGCACCATAAGCACCCATATTGCCAGCAATATCAGGACGAACTGCATTTGTTTCAGCTAATTGTTCAAAAGCACGCAGTACCGCATCATTCAAGAACGTACCGCCCTGAACAATAACCTTTGACCCAACTTCTTTAGGGTCTCTAATTTTAATTACTTTAAACAACGCATTCTTGATAACAGAAAGCGCAAGACCTGCAGCAATATCTCCTACCGTTGCACCCTCTTTTTGAGCCTGCTTAACGCGGCTATTCATAAACACTGTGCAACGACTACCTAAATCCACTGGATTACGTGCCTCAATAGCGCTTTGAGCAAATTCAGAAACACTCAAATCAAGACCTGATGCAAAGCTCTCAATAAATGAACCACAACCAGATGAGCAAGCTTCGTTTAGCATGATGTGCTCAATTACACCATCTTTAACACGTAAGCACTTCATGTCCTGACCGCCAATGTCCAAAATGAATTCAACACCTGACAGCATTTCCTCAGAACCACGCAAATGAGCTACTGTTTCAATTTCGCCCGAATCAACACGAAGCGCTTCAAGCAATAAAGCTTCTCCATAGCCTGTAACCGTTACATGCCCAATGCGAACTTTGGATTTTCCAGAAGCAGAATCTAGCGGCAATTGATTGTAGAGCTCCGCTACTGCTCGCTTAGCACATCCTAACACGTCACCTTTATTGTTCATGTAGGTGCTCCACAACAGTGCACCATCTTCAGAAATTAAAGCCGCCTTAAATGTTGTAGAGCCCGCATCGATACCTAAATATGCAGCTCCTTCGTAGGTAGCTAAATCTTCACGACGAACTTTTTCATTGTCGTGGCGTTCTTTAAACTCTTTATAGTCCTCTTCATCTTTGAACAAAGGAGGAAGACGAACTACTTCGCTACCTTGAATATCACCCAAGTTTTCAAGACGCTCAACAACATCACTGAGCAATTCAGGCACAGCATTCATACTTGCCAAGGCGCAACCACCAGCAACAAACAAATGAGCGTTATCAGGAACGATGATATGTTCATCATCTAATTCAAGCGTTTCATAAAAACGTTTACGTAATTCAGGTAAGTATTGGAGTGGACCACCTAAAAATGCTACGTATCCACGAATAGGACGGCCACAAGCAAGACCAGAAATTGTCTGAGTAACTACTGACTGAAAAATAGAAGCTGCAATGTCTTCTTTCTTTGCACCCTCATTAAGTAACGGCTGAACATCCGTCTTTGCGAAAACACCACAACGGCTTGCAATCGGATATAAAACCGTATGATTTTTAGCAAGCTCGTTTAATCCACTTGCATCGGTATCCAGCAAAGAAGCCATCTGGTCAATAAATGCACCAGTACCGCCCGCACAAGTACCATTCATACGCTGTTCAATGCCATTATCGAAATAGATAATTTTGGCATCTTCACCACCGAGTTCAATGGCAACATCAGTCTTAGGAATAAATGTTTCAACAGCGGTCTTGGAAGCAATTACTTCCTGGACAAATTCCAAATTAAGCCACTGTGACAGCAACAAACCACCTGAACCGGTGATAGCAATTGTTGCAGGCTGATTAGGAAATTGCTGTGCAGCTTCTCGCAAGACTTCTAAAACAGTAGCACGAACATCAGCATGATGACGGCGATAAACCGAATAAACTATTTGTTGATTATTGTCTAATACCGCTACTTTTACCGTAGTGGATCCAACATCAATACCCAAATGAAGCCTTGTACTGCCCATCTGTTCAGATGCCATGATTAATTCTCCTTACAATCGAATAGGTTCGCCAGGCTTAATAAAAAGCAATCTCATGGCAATACGCGCCATTTGTTCAGAATCTTCTTTCATTCCCGTTTCTATCCAACGAGTAATGACACCTAAATAAGCCGATGCATAAAAAGATAAGTAATAACCCACGAATGGATCGGGGTCATTACGATACTTTTCATGAAGAACACCCTGAATTAAATTTGTGCAAACACTATCTCGCAAACGTGATCCAAAACGCGAATCCCCTCCTGGCCCTAAAACCGCGTGAAAGAAATCGCCCTGCTCTCGCAAATAGTCAAAAAGAGTAATAAGAAAAGGAAGCGGTTTTTTAGCAACGCAATATGCCATAACATCACGTACCGCTAAGGTACCCATTTCTGACTGAATACGAGAAATGTCATCCATAACTTCATCTTCTAAGGTAGCTAAAAGATCTTCCTTGTCAGAAAAATGGTTATAGAAGGTGCCCCGATTCAAATCAGCAGCACTACACAGATCATTTACCGTAATAGCTTCGAACCCTTTAGTTTCCATCAAAGAAATTAATGCGCTTCGCAAAGCCTTTTTTGACTTCACAATACGTCTATCTTGAGAAGAAGGACTTACAGTTTCGGGACGAGTATGTCCAACTTTGGTCATGCACCTACCAATCAATCGAGCTAATATCTCTGCCGTTATTATATTTCAACAGCACGCACAATAATAGACACACTGTTCAAAAACTCTATTGAAATCTTGCATAAATTACCGAATGCATATAAATAAACCTAAACCGTCTTGAAAATATGGCACTCAATATAAATTCAAATGCGTATAGCCCGCATTTTCATTTTATTTTTGGTATGCTTCACACTAGTTTTTATTTATCACGGAAAGGTTTTGCAAACATGCAAATTACTCCTGAAGAAATCGCCGAAACTTTGGCTATGGTCAGTCAACAACATCTTGATATTCGAACCATTACCTTAGGGCTTAATCTCAAAAGCTGTACTCATGAAGATGTTCAAGTTATGGCACGCAAAGTTTATGACAAAATGACTTCTGCCGCCGAAAAGCTTGTACCTACTGCAGAACAGCTAGAGCGCGAATACGGTATTCCTATCGTGAATAAACGAATCTCAGTCACTCCAATTGCAGAAATATGCGCAGCAACTGATGCTACAGATGTATCCCCCATTGCCGTTGCAATGGATAAGGCAGGCAAAGAAGTTGGAGTAGACTTTGTAGGCGGTTTTTCAGCATTAGTTCATAAAGGTGCAACTAAGGCTGATATCACTCTAATGGAGTCTATCCCTAAAGCGCTCGCAATCACCGATAACGTTTGCGCTTCAGTAAACATTGGCTCAACCCGCGCAGGCATAAATATGGACGCCGCGCTCCGAATGGCTGGAATCATAAAAAAATCAGCTGAACTAACAGCTGATCGTCAATGCATCGGTGCAGGTAAATTGGTTGTTTTCTGCAATGCAGTTGAAGATAACCCATTTATGGCTGGTGCATTTCATGGCGCAGGAGAATCCGATGCTGTTATAAATGTAGGTGTTTCAGGCCCTGGTGTTGTCAATGCAGTGTTGCGCAATATGCCAAAAGAAGCCGACATGACCAGTATCGCTGAAGCAATTAAAGCTACTGCTTTCAAGATTACACGTGCTGGTGAACTCATGAGCCAAGAAGCAAGCAAACGCCTTGGTGTTCAGAAAGGTATTCTGGATTTGTCATTAGCGCCAACACCAGCTGAAGGTGACTCTGTAGCTGAAATCCTTGAAGCAATTGGCGTTGGTACCTGCGGTGGTCCTGGTACTACTGCAGCACTTGCCATGCTTAACGACGCTGTGAAAAAAGGTGGTGTCATGGCAAGTTCTAGTGTTGGCGGACTTTCTGGTGCATTTATTCCTGTATCCGAAGATGCTGGCATGATTCGTGCTGCTGAAGCAGGAGCGTTAAGTTTAGAAAAACTCGAAGCAATGACTTGCGTATGCTCTGTTGGATTAGACATGATTGCTATTCCAGGAGATACTTCAATTGAAACAATTTTTGGCATTATCGCTGATGAATGTGCCATTGGTATGATCAACAATAAAACTACCGCTGTTCGACTAATTCCTGCAATTGGGAAAAAAGTAGGCGATAAATTAGACTTCGGTGGTTTATTAGGCTACGCACCTGTAATGCCAGTTAACCAAAATGCAGGAACGGTATTTGCTCATCGCGGTGGAAGAATGCCGGCCCCTCTAAACTCACTAAAGAACTAATCAAAATTACTCTACTTATAATCAAAGCCGAATCCCTATTGCCACGCATGGCAATAGGGATTTTTATAGTAGTAATTTCAAACAAATTTAAGTAATTTACTAAATGAAATAATGTCCATTCGTATATAGTTGAACCATAAACCTATGTTTCGTGAGGATTATGCGGCAAACCATAATCTCAAGCTATGAAAGATGATCACTATGTTTTCAATTAGCAACTTCACCGAAAACGACGATGTGCAAATGCTTGATGCCTTAGGAGCATTTCAAGTAATTGAATGGAAAAGAGATTTAAGCGTAACGCCTGACAGTGCTATGGTTGCTTATTTTTCTAGCGAAATGAACGTTCGCCGTCGTCAAGTTATTTGTGATTTGAGTCAAGCTCCTGTAACCGTTCAAGCAGGTGCTATGCAATGGATGGTAGGAGATGTAGAAACTACTACTGGTGTTAGCGGTGTAGGAGATTTTCTCGGAAAAGCAGTGCGTGGTGCCGTAACTAAGGAAACCGCTATTAAACCCGAATATAAAGGTACTGGCAAACTTATTCTTGAACCAACGTTTAAATACATTTTATTAATAGATGTTGCCAATTGGGGAAATAGCATCGTTTTAGATGACGGCATTTTCCTTGCTTGCTATTCAAGCTTGCAACATCAAGCGGTAATGAGAAGCAATATTTCCTCTGCTGTTGCAGGTAACGAAGGCTTATTCAACTTAAGCATTAATGGTTACGGTGCGCTCTGTCTAGAATCACCCTGTCCTAAAGAAGAACTTATCGAAGTAACTCTTGATAACGATGTGTTGAAAATTGATGGCAATATGGCATTATGCTGGAGCGGAAGCTTAAACTTTAGCGTTGAACGTTCAGGCAAATCACTAATTGGATCTGCTGCATCAGGAGAAGGTTTAGTTAACGTATATCGTGGAACAGGAAAAGTTTTACTCGCACCAACAACCTATTAATACACACTACAGTCTGTCTCTTATACACATCTGACGCTGCCGACGATCTTACGCGTGTAGAT
>ENA-OZGV01000171-OZGV01000171.1-human-gut-metagenome-genome-assembly--contig:-NODE-171-length-40778-cov-13.221570_pt1 | contig 40778 bp, 32 predicted proteins | sample MGYA00245120_ERZ653665 | MGnify/ENA primary metagenome ERZ653665 (study PRJEB26926, sample SAMN06165250) | human gut metagenome | biome: ENVO:00009003; feature: ENVO:2100002; material: ENVO:00002003... | reverse complement strand
GAGATAGGAGTCCGTCTCGTGGGCTCGGAGATGTGTATAAGAGACAGTTATATAAATGCTCTTATTTTTGCTCATGAAAAAATAATATATCAATGAATTTTATGAAACTTAAATCTTTTTCTAAGAAGAATTGGAATCCAATATGGATTTTATTACTTTTCTTGATGATTCCAATTGGAATCTGTGCTCAAGATGTGACAGTAACAGGTAGTGTAAAGGATGCAACTGGAGAAGCTATTATTGGTGCGAATGTTAGGGTGGTCGGTAATGAAACTATAGGTACTATTACTGACTTTGATGGAAATTTTTCTTTTTCCGTGCCAGCCCAATCTACCAAACTTGAAATTAGTTATATCGGTATGCAGACCCAAACGATTAATATCATTAAGGGTAAAGCGATAAATGTAATTTTAAAGGAAGATTCGGAACAATTAGAAGAGGTGGTAGTTATCGGTTACCAAACTGTTAGTCGTAGAGATTTGACTGGATCTGTATCTTCTGTCACTGGTAAAGATATCGTGGCAGCACCTGTTTCTAATGTGGCACAAGCTATGCAGGGAAAACTTCCAGGCGTAAACATTACCTCTCAGGATGGCCGTCCAGATGCGACAGTATCTATTCGTGTACGTGGTGGAGGATCTATTTCCCAAAGTAATGATCCTTTGATTTTGGTTGATGGGGTTACGGTCGGTTCTTTAAATGATATTCCTGCTGATCAGGTAGAAAGTATTGATGTCCTGAAAGATGCTTCTTCTACTGCTATTTATGGTGCTCGAGGTGCTAATGGTGTAATTTTAGTAACAACTAAAGGAGCTAAGGAGGGAAAAATTTCGGTATCTTATAATGGTTATGTGAAGTTTAATACTCCAACAAAGTATTTGGATTCTCTTTCTCCTTATGAGTATTTGAAATATGTATGGGCTAATACAGCTGCTTATGGTGAGTCTTATCGTACTCCTTTTGAAAAATTATTTGGGCTAGGAGCCAATGCAGGCAATAATATCGGTGGTATAGAAAGTTACCGTAATATGGAATCTGACGATATTCAACGTGATGTATATAACGCCTCTATGTCTCATAATCATGATTTTACAGTTAGTGGTGGTGGCGAAAAGACAAAAATATTGTTCTCTGTTAATTATATGGATGAACAAGGTATGAAAGTTAATTCCTTCTCCAAACGTGCAAATATTTCTTTGAAGGTTAATCAAAAACTTCTGGATAATTTGGACTTAAGTCTTGATACACGTTATACTGATATTCAAAGTATGAGTGATGAAACTACTGTAAATGGAGCAGGTTCTATTCTTTCTTCTTCTTATCGCTTTAGACCTATTGCAACTGAACATATATTAGGTGATTTAAATGCTTTACGTGAAGGAAATATTGAACAATATGGAAAGCAATCTTTATGGGATACGTATAGCCCTTATGAAAGAGCTATGGATGAGGAACCGTTAAGCATAAAACAGAAGTTACGTGGAACTTTATCTTTAAATTGGAATATAATCAAAGAACTTACTTATCATACTGATTTAACTTTAAGTAGAGATTGGAATCAAGATAAAAAATGGACTGGAGCTATTTCCAATAATTATATTGATGATGCTACAAATGAAAAGCTATGGGCTGGTGCTGTTGATTATAAAAAAGCAGATAGTTGGAATTTACGTTGGACAAATACAGTAAATTTTAACAAGACATTTGCAAATATCCATAAGTTAAATATTTTGGCCGGACATGAAATGACTAATTCTGGTGGTTCTGAAATGCGTATTATGGCTAATCATTTTCCTGCAAACTTTACTAAGGATAATGCTTTTGCTATGATTAATCAATATGACCAGAATGCAGGTACTAGTTCATTTTCATCTAAAATTAATACAGCAGATCGAATTGTTTCTTTCTTTGGACGTGCAAATTATACATTGATGGATCGTTATTTGTTTACGCTCACGTTCCGTGCAGATGGATCTTCAAAATTTTCACCACAGCATCGTTGGGGATATTTCCCTGCTGCAGCGTTTGCTTGGCGTATGTCTGAAGAGTCATTTTTAAAAGACATTGATTGGCTTGATAATTTGAAATTACGTTTATCTTATGGTGAAGTTGGTAATGATGGTATTGACTCAGATCTTTGGTCCCAAACATGGGCATCCGAGACAGACCGTCGTTGGCAATATGCTATTAACAACCAATATCAGAACTCATATGATTTGACTGTTGACCAAATGGCAAATGAAGATTTAAAATGGGAGACAACAATTACTCGTGGAATTGGTTTTGATTTTGGATTTTTGAAAAACCGTTTATGGGGTACCATTGATTTATATTGGAATACGACAAAAGATTTGTTGATGTTGACTACGTTGCCGGGAATTACTGGATTTACTGAGACATATGCAAATGTAGGACAAACTAGTAATAAAGGTATTGAAATTTCATTATCAGGTGTAATATTCCAAAATAAAGATTGGAACATTTCTGCAGGAGCTAATATAAACTTTAATAGAGGAAATGTAGATGAATTGGCTCCTAATGTAACAGGACTTTATGGTACAAATTGGGCATCTTCTGGTACATTCCCCAATCAAGATTATATTCTTCAAGAAGGAAGTCCTGTTGGGTTGGTTCGTGGTTTGATTTATGAAGGTTTTTATACTACTGCTGATTTTAATTATGATGCAGCAACAGGCACTTATACATTAAAGAATGGTATACCTGATTTGAGTACTTCAGTATATTCTACTCCTCATGGGTTAGGTAAGCGTGCAGAAGGGCAAACTGCTTATCCCGGACTTCCTAAATATAAAGATTTGAATGGTGATAATATTATTGACGAAAAGGATGTTACAGTTATTGGTGATATGAATCCTGTTCATACTGGAGGATTTAATTTAAATGCAACATATAAGAATTTTGATTTAGGAATGTATTTCAACTGGAGTTATGGAAATGAGATTTATAATTTGAATAAATTAGGTTCTTCTTATGGTTATAAAGAATCGGGAGTTTACGAAAATAAACTTGCTTTCAGAAAAGATGCTTATAAAATTTATGATATTGTAGATGGACAGTTAGTAAACTTGACTACTCCAGAGCAATTAGATGCTGTTAATGCTAATGCATCCTATCCGTTAGCAGTTAATGAAAATGGAGTTACTTCTTCATTTGGAATAGAAGATGGATCATATTTACGTTTAAATACATTGACTTTAGGCTATACATTCCCTAAGCCATGGATGAAAAAAATAGGTGTTAGTAATTTACGTATCTATGGTAGTGTTTATAATTTATTCACTATTACTGGATATTCAGGCCTTGATCCGGAAGTTAGTGCTAATACTGAACAAAATCATTCTAAGTATCCAACAACAGGACTGGATTGGGGTACTTATCCACGCGCACGTTCATTTGTTGTTGGTGTCAATCTTAATTTTTAATTAACTATACGAAATAAAAATATGAAAAAGATATATAATTATATACTTGCATCTGTTTTTTGCCTTGGTATGGTGCAATGTGAAGACTATTTGAACGTTTCATCTCCGTCTAATGCTGATGATTCTTTTGTTACGACAACTACAGATGAAGCTTTTAAGGTGATGTCTTGGTGTTATGCGAACTATCGTCAGAATTGTTTTGGCTTATATAATTGGAATGATCCAATTTCTTCAGATGTGGAAATGTATCCAGAAGAAGCATCAACAAACAATCTACTTGCTATTTTACAAACTGAAGATATCGCCATTGATGCAATGAAAAATAACTTTAATGGTTTGTATACAGTTGCAGCCCGTTCTAAACGTTTGTCTGAAATGATAGCTAAAAATTCTCAATTTCAATTGGATAAACAGTCTGGGAATGTTACGGAGTGGACTCAATTGTATGGTGAGGCTATAGCATTACATGCAATTTGTTATTTTAATTTGACTAAATATTTTGGTGATGTCCCTTATGGATATGAAAATACTTATGTGGAAGGTGGTTATTCTTTGACTTCTCGTTTTACTATTTATGATAATATTATTAATGAACTGAAGGAGGTTGAACCCTTATTGTATAAACTTGGAGAAGGAGGTATTACTGCTGAACGTATTTCTCGTACTTATGTTGATGCATTGATAGGACAGATTGCATTATATGCAGGTGGATACCAAACAATTCGTACAGATGTTGACGGCCTATATGGTGGGCTCCAATTTGAACAAGTTGGCAGTGAAGATAAATCTAGTATATATGTTCGTCGTACTGATTATAAAGAGTATTATAAAATTGCTAAAACTTATTTAGAATTAGCGTATGGTGAAAATAAAGGATCAGCTCAATTAATCATATCAGACGAACGAGGATATAATAATCCTTTTCAGCGTCATTTTCAATATATGCTTGATTTGGAAGTTAGTCCAGAGTCTTTATTTGAAATAGGTAATATTCAAGGAGGCCAAAGTGGACAGACTACAACGAGTGAATATGGTTATGCATTTGGAAGACCTTCTAATGGAGGTGGGTCTAATGCTGCTCCATGTAAAGCATTTGGAGCAATTCGTATTGTTCCAACATTCTATTATGGAGGTTATGATAATGATGATAAACGTCGAGATGTAACAGGAGTTGTTACGGGAAGTACAGGTACAGGAAATGAGTCTATTTTGTCATTTAAACCAGGATCTAAGCTTGATGGAGGAATTTCTATTAATAAGTGGGATGAAAACAAAATGAATCCTCCTTACGTAAACTCACAAAGGCAGTCAGGTATTAATATTCCAATTATGCGTATGGCAGACGTTGTATTAATGCTTGCAGAAGTTAGAGCAGAACTAAATGAAGGTGATGCTTTAGAGTTAGTTAATTTAATTCGTGAAAGAGCTTACGGAGATACAGCTCATAAACTGACAGGATTGAGTGGCGACGATTTGAAAGAGGCTATATGGACTGAACGTAAACGTGAATTTGTAGGAGAAGGTATTCGTAAGTGGGATATGGTTCGTTCTGGTAAATTTATTGAAGAAGCTATTGCTGTACGTACAGAAATGACAGAGATGATTAATGATCTTCGAAATAAAGGATTCCATGAGTTTAAGAATGGTAACATAATTTCCAATTATATTTATACTAAAAGAATGAAATTAGATAATCCTTTGACTTATGAATGTACAGATGTTACAAATCCAGTTCTTTTCCCTGGTTGGCGTGGACAATATGATTATACTCAGACTTCGGCGAGTGGAAAAGTAGAAGGAACTGACCATAATTTGGCCATTAAAGGATTGTTTGAATATATTGATCCTAATGGTGATGAAGCTAAGGCATTAGAAGCAGATGGATATGTAAAAACTGATTGGGGAATCAATTTGGTGAATAATGAAAGCTCGTATGATCGAAATATCTTATCTGGTATTAAATCATCTCAGACTCCTCCACGTTATTTCTTTCCTATACCATTCGAAACAATTAGTAAATCTGAAGGTAAGATTACTAATGGTTATGGTCTTGTTCAGCAATGATAATTTAATATGAGTTTAATATAAATTCAGGGACTAGTAAAAAAACGGTATTGATATTAATTTATCAATGCCGTTTTTTTTACTTTGTGCTAGAGCAGGTTTATTGTATATGTCCAATCAAATAAAGAAAGACTTGAGATTTTTTATGTTCAAATCATCTGAGAGCCTTTTTATAAAGACAGGATTTATATCTTTGAAAGTTATAGGTCTGTATAATGATAAGAAGCTTTATGTCGTTAATAAAGGATGAAATTTTATATATACTTATCATCAAGTCTAACAATGCCAATTTTTTTGTTATGAAAGAGTATATAAAGTAAGTTTAGGAGTCTTTTTTTTTATCCCCCCCCCAAAAAAAAAATGTAACTTTAAACCAAGAGAAACATCAGCAAGTTTTCCCTAAAACTTGCTGATGTTTTGCAAAAAAATGTACAAACACTCTGAGCATTTGTACAAAAATTTCGGGTATTTTATCGGTCTTTATTAGGCGTATTACCTGATGCCTTTTTAGATAATATCAGATCACTTGGTTTGTGTATAGCCCTCTGTTTTTAATAAATCGATAATGCGCTGGCGAAACTCTCCTTGTATCAAGATTTCACCGTCTTTCACAGAACCTCCTACACCACATTTGGTCTTCAGTAGCTTGCCCAGATCTTTCAGATTATCTTCACTGCCGATGAAGCCGGTTATTACAGTAACGGTCTTTCCGCCGCGTCCTTTTTTCTCTATTGAAACGCGAAGCTTTTGCTGTTTTTTATCTAGTGTTTCCATTTCTTCCTCTTCTCCGTTATCGTATTTAAAGTCCGGATTAGTAGAATATACAATGTTCAGTCGGTCTTTCCAATCGTTATTTTTCATGTGAATTAATTTTAATCCGACTCAAAGATAGGTACATTTTTCTATATTCTGTGTGCGTTTCCGAATAAATAGCTTAATTTTGCACAAAGACAGAACCATTATAGAAGCAAAAAATGGCAATACATACTCGTAAAAATACGGAAAAAATACCGGAGCCTACTCTGCGTAGACTACCGTGGTATCTTTCGAATGCAAAGCTGATGAGAGAGAAAGGAGAGAAGTATGTTTCCTCTACTCAGATTTCAAAGCAAATCAATATAGATGCTTCGCAGATAGCAAAAGATCTTTCGTATGTGGATATTGCCGGACGTACCCGTGTAGGGTATGACATTGATTTGCTGATTCAGGTATTGGAGGATTTTTTGGGATTTACCAATATGCATAAAGCGTATCTTTTCGGAGTAGGAAGCTTGGGAGGAGCATTGTTGCGTGACTCAGGTCTGTCTCATTTTGGTCTTCAGATAGTAGGGGCTTTCGATGTCAATCCCGACTTGGTGGGAACAAAGATAAATGGTATTCCTATTTATCACTCTGATGATTTTGAGAAACGTATGAAACTGGATGGAGTAAATATTGGTGTACTGACTGTTCCTATTGCCATTGCTCAGGAGATTTCAGATAAGATGATTGCAGGAGGTATTAAGGCTATCTGGAATTTTACTCCTTTCCGTATTCGGGTTCCCGAAAATATTGTAGTGCAGAATACATCACTATATGCTCATCTGGCTGTGATGTTTAACCGTTTGAATGAAACAATAAAGAAATAACTTTCCATGAAAATTATAGCTATAGGCATGAACTATCCGTTGCATTGTAAGGAATTGCATGCAGACGAGCCATTGCCACAAGAACCGGTTATCTTTATGAAACCGGACTCTGCCTTGCTGAAGGACAGCAAGCCGTTTTTTATTCCTGATTTCTGCCAGCAGGTAGATTATGAAACCGAACTGGTAGTACGTATAAACCGTTTGGGAAAGAATATATCCGAGCGTTTTGCACATCGCTATTATGATGCTGTAACGGTGGGTATTGACTTTACTGCACGTGATTTGCAACGTAAGTTCCGTGCCGAAGGAAAGCCGTGGGAACTATGTAAGGGATTTGATAATTCGGCTGCTATAGGAGATTGGGTACCGGTAGAGAAGTTTGCCGATATACAGCATATCAATTTCCATTTGGATATTGATGGTAAGACTGTACAGCAGGGGAATACGCAGGACATGCTTTTTAAAGTAGATCAGATTATTGCATACGTCAGTCAGTTCTGTACATTGAAAATTGGAGATATGCTGTTTACTGGAACACCGGTAGGAGTGGGTCCGGTACAGATAGACAATCACTTGGAAGGTTATTTGGAAAACGAAAAAGTTCTTGATTTTTACGTGCGATGAAAATACGTGTAGGATTTGGTTTCGACGTCCATCGTTTAGTTGAAGGACGTGAGCTTTGGCTGGGAGGTATCAAGCTGGAGCACGAATTAGGATTGTTGGGACATTCTGATGCTGATGTGCTGATTCACGCCATTTGCGATGCATTGCTGGGAGCGGCAAATATGCGTGATATCGGTTATCATTTTCCTGACAATGCAGGTGAGTTTAAGAATATCGACAGCAAGATTCTGCTGGCAAAAACTATAGATTTGATAGCAACAAAAGGTTATCGAGTTGGCAATATTGATGCAACAGTCTGTGCCGAACGTCCGAAGCTGAAAGCACATATTCCAGAAATGCAGGAAGTGCTGGCTCATGTCATGAACATTGAACCGGAAGACGTATCCATAAAGGCTACTACAACCGAAAAGTTAGGATTTACCGGTCGTGAAGAAGGTATCTCGGCATATGCTACCGTACTGATCGAGCGTGACTAGTCGGCAGAAGAATAGGGAGGAAGCATTTGCTTCTTTCCTAAAAAGTAGGGCGAGATATGTAATCGGTCGAATATGTAAGTTACGCCGAAACATCCGCAGATAACAAAAACTACCGAAACTATCGTAAAACAAATGCCTGTCGCATCGAAAGCAAAGAGCGGCAGGTAGAGTTTTGACAAAATAGTAAACACAGGTGAAAAGAGCAGAATAACCAGTGTATTACTGCCAATATAAAGAAGAATCCTTTTTATTTGTTCCGTTAGATAAGTGTAGGTTGCTAGCAGCAAGCTGATTACCAGATATGTAATAGTTACTCCTGCCAGTGTTCCTCGATTCAGATTTTCGGGGAAGTAACAGAGTATAATCAGTGGGAACAAGGCCAAGAGGCTGGGTTGGAAAATACGGATGATATTGCTTCCGCTTTGTCGGATAGCTACTCCTGCCAGAAAATAAATGGCATTGGCAAATGTCAATAACTTCAACTCAGAAAGTCCATATAATAATATTCCTAAAAGGATGAAGCGAGTAATTCCTTTCCATTTATTTGTCATCCTGTACATCAGGTAATAGCTGGCATTACAGAGCATCAGGGTATGGAGATACCAATAAGGTCCCATGGGAGCAATGATGGCTTTATGCAATAAAAGTCCGGCTGACAATTCGGTAATCTTTTCCCTTACGGGGAGAATGGCTGACATGATGACGTATCCGGTTTCCATACAAACATAAGGAATGAATATCCAAAGCAGACTCTGTCCGAAGGCTTTGATTTCCTTGTTTACATTATTCAGATATCCGGAGATGACAAGAAAAGCCGACATGTGGAAGGTATAGACTACCTGCTTGGCATAAGGATACGAGTCGCCGATGTATACCAGATGGAAAATAATCATCAGGATGATGAATATACACTTTAGAAAATCAAGTTCTTTTACTCTGCTGTTCATGGAAATAACAAATTAACAGTTGTGTCAAGCTGGAATCAATAATCCTGCGGTGAGTAATATCCCGAATAACAGCATGTTTCGTGATGTTTCTCCCAAAATGGCGTTCAGTTCTTTTCCCCTGTTAATTCGTGCCATTTTCATTGTGGTGAGAATATGAAATAAAAGATAAATCTGAGGTAAGATAGCAGCCCACAGTCTGCCTTCGGTGACAAAATAGAAACAGCTCCAGCATGCAGCCAGTCCCAGTAGAAAATATAGAATAAGGCCGGCACGTGCACCTAACCGTACGACGATGGTTTTCTTTCCGCTTATGGCATCCTGTTCTCTGTCGCGGAAGTTATTTACCATAAGTAATGTGTCGATAACGAATCCACAAGCGAGTGAGGCCATTGTTACCGAAGTGTTCCAGTCATGTGCCATGACATAGAAAGTACATCCTACAGGTACAAATCCGAAGAATACCAGAACCAGTATATCGCCCCAGCCATGATAGGCAAGCGGATAAGGTCCGGTAGTATATAGGAAAGCAAAAATAATACAAGCAATACCTACTGGAATCATTTCCCAACCACCATATCCAAGCAGGAAAAGCCCTGTTACTGCAGCTAGTGCAGTAGTTACAAGAATCCCTTTTTTCATTCCGGAAGGAGAAATCCAGCCTTGGGCACAGGCACGTTCCGGACCGAGTCTGTCTTCACGGTCGCTCCCTTTCAGGTAATCGTATAAATCGTTTATAAAATTAGCATCTATCTGCATCAGGAAAGCAAAGAGAAAACATAGTATGGCAGGAATTAATTGGAAGTGTCCGTACATGAAAGCAAGTGCACAGCCTAGCATGACAGGAATAGAAGCTGCTGTCAAAGTCTTCGGACGGCTGGCAAGTAACCAGGCTTTTGTAGAGTTTTGTTTTACCATAAATCTGATTTGTTTTTAACAGTACAAAGTTATGAAATTCTGTTGAGACTTTGCTTGGGCAATGGAAAAGTGTTATTTTCGTTTGAAAATTCCAGTAATATAGCCATGAAAAAATTAATTTGGTTTTCATTTCTTGTATCAGCTGTTTTATTCTCGTCGTGTGCCACAGCTTCTTTATCGAAATATCATGGGATAGGGCGTATAAAAAAATATGATATATATAGCGAACAACTGCCCGATTCGTTTGATGGATTTCGCATTGCGTTTGCATCCGATTTTCATTATGAAAGTCGTTTCGGAAAGAAAAGACTTCCTGGTTTACTGAAATCCCTGCAAGCAGCTGACGCTGACCTGTTATTATTGGGAGGAGATTATCGGGGACGGAATGGTGGAAACTTGTCGGAGCTTTTTGACGTGCTTTATCAGGTTTGTGTACCTTATGGCACTTATGGAGTAATGGGCAATCATGAGAACAATGCCAATTATGAGATAGTCAGACAGGAAATGGAACGAACCGGTATCCGGTTGCTCGAACATCAGGTAGATACGTTATGGAAAGAAAACCAGTATATTTTACTTTGTGGAATCCGCAATCCGTTCGATTTGACAAAAAACGGTATTTCACCTACACTGTCTCTTCAGGCAGAAGATTATGTCATCATGCTGACTCATACGCCCGATTATGTAGAGGATGTGGATGTCAGCAATACGGATCTGGCTTTGGCTGGACATACTCATGGTGGACAGGTTAGCTTTTTCGGACGATATACTCCAGCTCATTTCTCAAAATATGGATCTCGCTTTTTGAGTGGGCTGAAATATAACTCTGCTGGTATACCGGTTATTATAACAAATGGAATAGGTACTTCCCGCAAGGATATCCGTTTGTTTACACCGAGTGAAGTCGTTTTGGTTGTTCTGCATAAATATTAACGAACTGTTAAAAATCAAATTTTACAGTCAAAAAAACATTTTCTCCCCATTGTTATTCATTAAAAAATTCTAATTTTGGAGTGTTATGATTAAATGAGAACACTTAACTTTATTTATTATCTAAACTAAAAAAACACGTATGAATCGACTACTGCTTTTAAGAAGAGTATACTCTACGTTCTTACTGAGTATGTTCTGTGTGCTAGCATTTGCACAAGGTAAACAGATTACAGGTGTCATTAAAGATGGTACAGGTGAACCTATGATCGGTGTAAATGTTTTAGTCAAAGGTACAACAAATGGTACTATTACTGATTTTGATGGAAAGTTTGCAATCTCAGATGTGAAAAATTCCGACGTGCTTACTATTACTTATGTAGGTTATGTTCAGCAGTCTATCCCTGTAGGAAATCAAACTTCGTTTAACATTATCTTAAAAGAAGATACCGAGACATTGGATGAAGTTGTAGTTATCGGTTATGGTACAGTAAAACGCCGTGATTTGACTGGTTCTGTTGCTTCGGTTACTGGTGAGAAGCTGGCGGCCAATCCGGTGGCGAATGTGGCAGAAGCTTTACAAGGGCAACTTCCAGGTGTATCTGTAACTTCTCAGGATGGTCGTCCGGGGGCTAGTATGTCTATTCGTATTCGTGGAGGTGGTTCTATAACTCAGTCGAATGATCCGCTGTTTATTGTAGATGGAGTACAAGTAAGCGGTATCGATGATATCCCAGCTGATAATATTGAAAGCATTGATGTATTGAAGGATGCTGCTTCTACTGCTATTTATGGAGCTCGTGGTGCGAACGGTGTTATCTTGGTGACAACTAAAGGAGCAAAGGAAGGCCGTCCCGTGGTAAAATATAATATGTACTATCAGATTAAGACAAATCCTAAAACTCTGGATGTACTAGATGCTTATGACTATGTTTATAATACATGGGCATATGCAACAGCATATGGTGAATCCTATGGACAGAATGTTGCCAAATATTTTGGTTTGGGGTCTGCCAATGGTAATCATTTGGAGGAATATCGCAATATAGCAACTCATAATTATATTGATGATGTGATGCAGACTGCCGGTTCATGGAATCATGACTTGTCTTTGAGCGGAGGTAATGAGAAAACTAAATATTATGCCAGTTTGAATTATATGGATGATGAAGGAATTCGTATAAATTCTGCTTTTAGCCGTTGGAGTGCTAACTTTAAGATTAGTCAGAAAATTAATAAGAATCTGACCTTTGATGCAGATTTGCGTTATACAGAAGTTAAGATAGACGGAGCGAAATTTGATCAAGCTACTTCTGCTTATCGTTATCGTCCTGTTGATACTCCGTTGGGTGAAGATGATCCTAGTTTAATGGGAATGGGAGATGCTAATGTTGATCCAGTATTTAATCCAGTATCTATTATTAATAATTATGAGAATATTATTCGTAGAAGTCGTATCCGTGCTAGAGGTGCTTTAAGTTGGAATATATTGAAAGGTTTGACAGCAAGATCTGAATTGTCATTAAGCCGTAACTGGACAAAACAACAGGAATGGAATGCAGGTAATGATCCTTCTGAAACAGCTTATAGTGTAGCCGAGCTCACAAACAAGGATGGTTATGATGTACGCTGGGCTACAACATTGAATTATGAAGTACAGGGATTGAATGAGGATAATAGTCTATCTTTCCTGTTAGGTAATGAAATGTTAGCTTCACGTCAGGATGAAAGTTACATAAAAGGTGCTGGTTATCCGAGCGGTTTTACAATGGATGATGCTTTTGGAATGATTAATATGACAGATTCCTCATTAGGTCAGGATCAGTTTTCTTCCACATTAGATACTCCAAGTCATACTCAGTCTTGGTTTGCCCGTGCCAATTATTCCTGGAAGAGCCGTTATTTGTTGACTGCTACTTTCCGTGCTGATGGTTCCAGTAAGTTTGCTCCAGGAAATCAATGGGGATATTTCCCCGCAGCAGCTGTAGCTTGGCGTATTTCGGATGAACCGTTCATGGAATCTACCCGCAATTGGCTGGATAACCTGAAACTTCGCCTTTCTTACGGTACATCAGGTTCTGATAATATTGATCCGTCTTTATGGCGTGAAACTTGGGAAACTGAAAATATCACCGTTGATGGAAAGCCGACAACGATTTATAAGCCGGGGGAAATGATGGGGAATGAAGATTTGAAATGGGAAACTACTATTTCACGCAACTTTGGTTTGGATTTTGGATTTTTCAATAACCGTATCCGTGGTAGTCTTGATGCTTACTGGAATACTACCAAGAATATCTTGATGAAAGTACCTATCGAGGCTTCCGTCGGTTACAGCTATCAGTTCCAGAATGTAGGTAAAACTTCTAATAAAGGTATAGAATTGGCTTTGGGAGTCGATTTGGTTCGTAGTAAGGATTTCAATTTAACATTGAATGCTACTTATAATTTCAATAAGAATAATATTGATGAACTGGCTGATAACGTATTGGCTGATACTCATACTGGTTGGGGGTCTACCATGCGTAAGCCGTATTATGACTATATAATTCGTGAAGGGCAACCAGTCGGTTTGATTCAGGGATACAAATCAGTTGGATTTTATACAGTTGACGACTTCAATTACGATGCTGCTACTGGAGTATACACACTGAAAGAAGGTATACCTGATATTCAAGGTGTTGTGAATTATCCTTCTGGAATATCCGGTTTTAAACGCCCTGCTGGTCAAAATGCATTTCCGGGAGCTGCGAAGTTTGAGAATGTAAATGGTGATGATGTTGTAAATGAGGATGATGTAACTATTATTGGTAAGACCATGCCGAAACATACCGGTGGATTTACATTTAATGGTAATTATAAGAGCTTTGATTTTACGCTGGGATTTACTTATCAGATTGGTGGAGATGTATATAATGCTGTCGCTATGCGTAGTATGATGGGGGATAAAGATACAAGTTTTGGTGTGAATCGTTTGAAAATTGTGAATGAAACCTATAAAATTTATGATGTAGATGAAAGTGGAGATATTTATCTGGTAACAGATCCGAATCGCTTAAATGGAATGAATGTTAATGCCAAATATCCCGTTTTCTATTCAGAGTATGGAATTGTTTCTTCTGATTTTATAGAGGATGCTTCTTATTTGCGTTTACAGAATTTGACTATTGGTTATACTTTCCCGAAAAAATGGATGGAAAAGTTGAAAATTAGTAATTTACGTCTTTACTTTACCGGAAGTAATTTGTTCTGTTTGACTGGATATTCAGGTATCGATCCCGATGTCAGTGTGGATAATGATGCAGGAGGTGATGGATTTCCGACGCCGAGTTACGATTACAATGCTTATCCTAAAGCAAGAACATATACATTTGGTTTGAATTTGACATTCTAATAATGAGATAACAATTATGAAAAAACATATTTATATATTATCATTGATTGCAGCTGGTATTTTACCGTTGACTTCTTGCAGTGACTTTTTGGAAACAAATTCTCCTTCTGTAGTAGATAGTGACTTGGTTTTCTCTAATATTGAGACGGCTCGTGCTGCAATGGATGGAGCTTATGAAAATTGGCGTGAATGTGCAAGTACTCAAGTTTTTGGTGATGGACTATTTTATGGATCTGATATAACAGGGTCTGATATTGAGCGTCATCCGGAACCTTTTTCTAATCAGCTGGGACGTCATTATCCTGAAACTTTGTATCAGAATGGTACGTATGCAGGAAGTTATGGTTTACTCTCTTATTTGACCGAAAATGGTGCTTATGCAAAATTATATAGTATTATTAGTCGTGCCAATGCGATTATTAATGCAATGGAAGAGAAAGTTGCTGTTGATTTTGAGACTGGAAATATTACAGATATGACTCAATTGTATGGCGAAGCTACAGCTTTACGTGCAACAGCTTATCGTGAGTTAATTAGATTTTTTGGTGATGTCCCATATCAAGTACAAAGTGGAGTGCCTGCAAATGGTTTAAGTCCTCGTGACTATATTTATGATAAGTGTTTGGCTGATTTAATCCGGGTTGAGCCAGTTATGTATCGTTTAGGTGAGAATTCTACTGTTCAGAAAAATTTCTTTTCTCGTAACTATGTACAGGGCTTAATTGGTCGTATGGCTTTGGAAGCAGGAGGCTATCATACACGTCGTTTGGATTTAGGTGCGGACTTTTATATAGATGGTGAAGGTAATAAATTGACTTTTGAAACTTTAGGGGCTGAAAATAATAATGCTCAATATGGACGTCGTTCTGATTGGAAAGATTTTTATGAATTAGCTCAGATCTATTTCAAAAAATGTATTGACAATTCGGGTACAGCGATTTTCCATGAAACAGATCCCCGTGGAGAAGGAAAGAATGGACAGGTATATGAGAATCCTTATCAGTATTTCTTTCAGCAAATGAATGATTTGGAATTTGCAGATGAATCTATTTATGAATATGCTATGACTCAGGGAAGTGGTAATGATTCTCGGCCATATGCTTTGGGGCGTCCTTCTAGTGGAGGTAACTCCAATGCTTATCCTTGTAAATCTTACGGTCAGGGTCGAATCAATCCTGCATTTTATTATGGAATGTTTGATCAGAATGACAAACGTCGTGATGTCAGTATTTGTGTTACAGGAAGCGACGGAAAAGGAAATGAAAAGTTGATTCCTTTAGTTCCGAATTCAAAAGCAGAAGGTGGAGGTCTTACTGTAAATAAATGGGATGAAAATCGTATGGCTAATCCGTATACAGCGAAAAGTCGTACCTCTGGTATCAATGGTCCATATATGCGTTTGTCTGAAATTTATTTAGGTTATGCTGAAGCATGTGCAGCTTTGGGTGAAGATACAGAAGCTCGTTTTTATCTGAATAAAATTCGAAATCGTGCCTTCTCTGATGGTCAAGCGAATACAGATGCTTTTATTGCAAAATGTGGAAGCTTGTTAAAAGCTGTTATTCAGGAACGTGGGTTTGAATATGCAGGTGAAGGAGATCGCCGTTGGACTCTGATTCGTACAGGTATGCTTCCTGAGGCAATCCGTAACATTAAGGAAATGACGAAGGCTATGATGGATGGATTGAGAGCGAATGGTTATTATCAATTTGCTAATGGAAATGTAATTTCTAATTATGTATGGACCAAGATGGTTGATGCACGTTCTGAGATTGGTTATCGTTTGACAACAGAGTGTCCGGCTGATAAAAAGGATAATCCGATAATGTATCCGGGATGGCGTGGTCAGAATGATTCATGGGAAGATTATGGATGTAATTACGGTACAGAGACTCCAGCTACTAATGTGGCTATTAAAGGATTGTTTGAATATATTGATCCGAACAGTATTGAAGCGCAAACGCTTGAAGCCGAAGGGTATACGAGAGTAGATTGGGGAAAGGCTTTGGTTGATAATTATGATGAGTATTACACTTATCTGTTCTATGACTATGACTATGTTAAGGCTCCAATTTACTTGTGGCCGTTTACTCCTAATGTATTGTCAACAGGTGGATTTACTAATGGCTACGGTTTTCAACAAAAATAAAAAACTTAAATTCAGGTGATTAGCCTTAAAAATATTATTAGATAAAAATAAAATATTTAATACAGTTCAGCAAGATTATCTTTGCTGAACTGTTTGCTTTTTTGATTTAAATCTGTTTCTGATATTACATAATTCAGGTATTTCTTACAGAATAAATGTCTCTTTCCTATAGTATATAATGGGAGTTAGAGTTATTGTATAATATGAAAATACACTCTTTTTAGTAGATAGTTGTTGGTATGGAGTAAACTAAATAGCTTGTTCCTGCTAATTTTCATAGGTTTGTAGAATATTTATTTGGCTCTATAGCTTTCTTAATATCTCATGTTTACGTTGAAGAAAATCTAAATTCATTTTTCGTTCCTGATATTGATAGTGTAATGATATCCTTTAAATTTAGAAATTAGCATAAATCATTCAGATATTATAAAAGGAAAAATTCTTTGTGAAAGTAAATTACGAAAAGACTGTAGTGCCATATGTAAAAGAATTTTAGCTGTTTTTAATATAATAAAAAATGTATGTTCCCTAACTATACTCCAAAATCCAAGGTGAGGATGAATTTTAAACTCAAGAAATTGATAAGTATAGGAGCAGTGGATCGTGATTTTAATGTAGAAATATGTTGAGGAATGAGGTGATTATTATCCTTGTCTAAATAAAATGTCTTTATACCGAACTCAATGAATAGTTAAGATAGTGTATATTCATGTATATTAGGAAATCATAGAATAAATGTTCAATACCCAAATAGCAACCTGAAAAAGCGTAGTGTCCTTGATTAGTAGCTATATTAATGGGGAATATTTGATTCGGGTATTGGCATTAGCATTGTATAATTGGATTACTAATGGCAAATTATATGAGGTAAGTAATCTTATGAATTATTATCCTGAAGTTGGAACTGCTGTATGCTGAATGGTCTGTATAGTGATATAAAAGAGCGAAAGATAAAAGGTAGAAGAAAATCTTTCCTACTATTCAATCCTTCACCCACAAAAACAGTTGAATGTAACAAATGGACTACTAAATGGTAACATACTGCCTTTTGTAATGAAAGGTTTTCTTTTATTTTTGCTGTTGGGTAAAGATTGAAAAGCAGACTGTGGAAGAATGTTTTTCTGCCAGATTCAACAATTAAAATAAAAACTAAGGACATATGAAAAACACTATTTTAGGGTTGGCATTTTGTGCAGCATTACCAGTTTTTGCACAACAGAAAGCGACAGTTACTGTTCATCCGGATCAGGGAAAACAGGTTATCAACAAAGAAATTTACGGACAGTTTGCCGAACATTTGGGAACTTGTATCTATGGTGGCTTATGGGTAGGAGAAAATTCTTCCATTCCCAATGTGAAAGGATATCGCACAGATGTACTTGAAGCCTTGAAAAAGTTGAAGGTCCCCGTGTTGCGCTGGCCGGGTGGTTGCTTTGCTGACGAATATCATTGGATGGACGGTATCGGACCGCGTGAGAATAGACCGAAGATGGTGAATAACAATTGGGGTGGAACGGTAGAGGATAATAGTTTCGGTACGCACGAGTTTTTGAATCTTTGTGAGATATTGGGCTGTGAACCTTATATAAGTGGCAATGTGGGTAGTGGCACTGTAGAAGAACTGGCTAAATGGGTAGAATATATGACTGCCGAACAAGGTAGCCCGATGGCGAAATTGCGCAAAGAAAACGGTAGGGAGAAGCCTTGGAAAGTAAAATATATCGGAGTAGGAAATGAAAGTTGGGGATGTGGAGGTAATATGTATCCGGAATATTATTCCGACCTCTATCGCCGTTATCAGACTTATTGCCGTAACTACGGAGGCAACCGTTTATATAAAATCGCTAGTGGAGCAAGTGATTACGATTATCGCTGGACAGAGGTACTGATGCAGAGGGCTGCACAACAAATGGACGGACTTTCCTTGCATTATTATACTGTAACAGGATGGTCGGGCAGTAAGGGATCTGCAACAGATTTTTCAACAGATGATTATTACTGGACATTGGGAAAATGTCGTGAGATTGAGGATGTGATAAAACGTCATATTGCTATTATGGATAAATATGATCCGCAGAAACGTGTAGGATTGATTGTCGATGAATGGGGAACCTGGTGGGATGAGGAGCCAGGTACTATATCCGGACATCTGTTTCAGCAAAATACATTGCGCGATGCTTTTGTTGCTTCGCTGACATTGGATATTTTCCATAAATATACAGACCGGATCAAGATGACCAATATAGCTCAGATTGCCAATGTGCTCCAGTCTATGATTCTGACAAAGGAAGATAAAATGGTACTGACTCCTACTTATCATGTGTTCGAAATGTATAATGTACATCAGGATGCTACTTTTTTACCTCTCGATTTGCAGTGTGAGCGTAAGATTGTGCGTGGCGACCGGATTGTCCCGATGGTCAGTGCGACAGCTTCACGTAATAAGGAAGGCGTTGTTCATATCTCGTTGTCGAATGTTGATTTGACCGAATCTCAGGATATTACTTTATCTTTGGGAGATATGTCGATTAAATCGGTTACAGGACGTATTCTGACTTCGGAAAGTATTGACGACTATAATTCATTTGAACATTCGGATGTGGTTGTTCCTAAAGATTTTAAGGGAGCCAAAATCCAGAAAAATGGATTACAAGTCAAACTTCCGGCTAAATCAATTGTAGTGCTGGAAGTAAAATAAGTGGCTTTTTAATACAAAAATAAGAACCATATTCTCACATTTCACGTATGCGAAGAATATGGTTCTTGTTAGATAGCTACATTGTGTTCAGTATTACACTGTAAGAATGTCTTTACTTGTTGCTCAATGCATTATCAATCAGTGTGATTAAATTTTGATAATGACCTTTGGCTGTGCCGCTTGTCATACTGGCTGCACTGGTGGCCAGACGTTTCAATTCTGTGAGTTGTCCATGTGCGATAGCCGGAGCTTCTGAGTAGGCCGGACGCTTTCCTGATGCATTCTTATCAGCATTTCCTTTCTTATCCAGCAGATTAATCAGATTTTCTACATATGCTTTCTGCATGTTTCGTTTGTATATATCCGATTGTCCCAGATTGCTCCAGATAACTTTCTTCAGGTCGTTAAACATCTGAGCAGATGTATATGCTTTTTTGCCATTCAGAATTTCATTTTCACTCATCTTGTCGAGTGTGTTCTTGTTGATGAGTCGTGCCAGGACACCCGACTGAAGTGAACAGATTACGTTCACTGGGAGTATTTTAGCTTTTTCCATCAACTGACGATCAATAAGCCATTCAGGAGTTGTGAACAATTGTTCATTCAGAAAAGCAATAGCCCGTTTCTGGATATTGGCAGGAACAAATTCACGTGCTATTTCATCTGTTTGTTCTACAGTGATAGAATTGCTGTAAATTCCTGCTACGTTTTTAGTTACGTGGCCTAAATAACGGTTGAATTGAGAAACTACTCCGCTATATATTTCTCCAGCTCCCGCATATGATTTGTTAGGTTCGTACGACCATGTTAGAATTTGAGGTACGATTCGCTTCAGATTTTTGATTCCATATAGGCTGGCTAGCATAGAGTCGTCACCGAGGTCTTCACTCTGATTGCGTGGATCATTAGGATCAGATTCCGTACCGAAGGTGTAACGGACGTCTGTTTTCAGCTTTTCGATAATAGACTGGTTAGAAAATGCAACTTCATCTTCCGGTGTCTGGAATTGTGGCAACCATCGGTAGCCCCATTCTATCGACCATTTGTCGTATATACCGATGCGAGGGAAGATTCCGGCACGTGTAATACCGTCTTCAGGTTGTGCTACATAGTTAAAGCGGGCGTAATCCATGATGGATGGTGTGTGACCATTGGCTTCTACCCATGCTTTGTCACGTAGTTTTTCAACTGGTACGGTGTGTGAAGATCCGAAGTTGTGTCGGAGTCCTAATGTATGTCCTACTTCATGCGAAGATACAAACCGGATAAGTTGTCCCATCAGTTCATCGTCGAGTTGCATTTTGCGTGCTGCTTCATCGATTGTACCTGCCTGAATCATATACCAGTCGCGTAATAGGCTCATGACGTTATGATACCAGTTGATATGAGTTTCCAGAATTTCTCCTGTACGAGGGTCGTTGATGTGCGGACCACTTGCATTAGGGATATCTGAAGGTTTGTAGACAATGGCTGAGTGACGTGCATCTTCCAGACTCCATGAAGGATCATCAGTAGGAGCTTCCAGTGCATAAATGGCATTCTTGAATCCAGCCTTTTCGAAGGCAACCTGCCAGTCGTTTACTCCTTGTATCAGATACGGAACCCATTTCTTGGGAGTTGCCGGATCGATGTAAATGATAATTGGCTTTTTAGGTTCTACAAGCTCTCCACGCAGATAGGCTGCTTCGTCCTTAGGCTCCAGACGCCATCGTGTAATAAGCTTCTTGTATTCGATACCTTGTGGGTTGCTGTCGAAATCGGTATAACCAACAGTGAAGTAGCCTACACGCGGATCGAACAGTCGGGCTTTCATCGGTACTTCGGGAAGCAGAACCATTGAACTGTTCAGTTCGTAAGTCAGTGGTATGCGTGGACTTCCGGTTTCCAGAAATCCTACATTACTCATACCTTTTTTACTTTGGTAAGTGACCGTAGTAGAAATCTCGATATTCTTTGGAAATGCTTTCAGAGTATCGATGTAGGTTCCTTCACCTACCATGTTCAATAATCCGATATATTCCTTGCTGTCAGCATCGAAAGAGAATAAAGGATTTTCTTTTTGCAGGAAAACACTTACATTGATTACATAATTTCTGGTAAGTGAATCTTTCTTTATTGTTTCGATTCCGAAGTTGGCTACGATAGGCTGTGTATTTGAATTGCGTACAGACTGGAACATTCCGTCCTTGTTTTCCGAGCGTTCACGATAAGAATATTCACGTACAAGGATGCGCTTGTTGTCTTTGTTCTCGAAACGGATTACTTTGCTTCCCAGAATATCTCCCGGATAACCTACGCGAGATTTCTGGCGAGAAGTAGGAGCCTTGCTGATTCGGTTTACAATCAGGATATCACGATTCAGCATAGAATCTGGTATCTCAAAGAAGTAATTATTGTCAACCTTGTGTACTGTCAGAAAACCGAATGAACTTTTGGCTTTTGGTGTAATGACTTGCGCGTAAGGCTTTAGTCCATTTATGTTTTGCTTGGCAGGAGCTGCTTTAACTTCTGTTTGTGCTTTCTTTTTCTTCCTCTCAAAGATTTTAGCTTCTGCATGGGTTGTTGCTCCCAGCAGCAGAAGAGTTGTAAGAGAAAGGATGTGAAATTTGTATGATTTCATGTCTATTGTTGGTTATAAAGTTTTTTTTCTGCAATGATGCGATAAACTTCCGGGTGCAGGAAATATCGTATATCTCTACCTTCGCTGATTGCTTGCCGGATAAAAGTTGAACTGATCTCCAGCTGGGGAGTATCCACAACTTTTACATGAGGTGGAAGTGGGCCTGTCTGTATGTTGTAGCCTGGACGTGGATATACAATGATACTATGTTTGCGGATAATCTCTTCGGGTGACTTCCATCGGTCGAATGCTGCCCAGTTGTCCGCTCCGATAATAAGTGTAAACTCTCTGTCTGGATAGGCTTCTGCCAGCCGGTTCAGTGTATCAACTGTATAGGAAGGGCGGGGAAGGGTGAATTCAAAGTCGGAAGCACAAAAACGAGGATAGCCGGAAACGGCAGCTTTTACCATTTCCAGCCGTATTTTATCATCGAGTAACTCCACATTTTGTTTAAATGGATTTTGAGGAGATACCAGAAACCATATTTCATCCAGCCCACCATACTCACACAGATAGTTTGCCAGAGCCAGATGACCGATGTGAATCGGATTGAATGTTCCCCCGAATATTCCTGTCTTTACAGGCATTTTTTCCATTTTAGATAGTTTACGACCTGCCAGCCGGCAACGATAAGCATTGCTGCTGCAATAATATACTCTTTCATGGCAACTGCAACTACGGCTACTGCCAGTGCAACGAGTCCGATGACGATACTGACTATCATCATGCTTCTTAATAGTTTCTTAGGATCTTTGGCCATAAATGGATAAGTTATTTTTTCAAGAAATCACTGATGACTTTCAATGCATCGGCTTTTGCTGTATCCAAGTCATCGTTTATTATTACTACATCGAATTTGTCGGCGTAACTTAATTCGAATTCAGCTTTGGCTATTCGGCTTTCAATCACTTCGGGAGCATCTGTTCCTCGTCCGTTCAGACGCTTGCGCAACTCTTCTACTGAAGGTGGCTGGATGAATACCGACAGCGCGCGTTCGCCGTAGAATTTCTTGATATTGCATCCACCTACAACATCTACATCGAATATAACATTCTGACCGGCCTCCAGTTGTTTTTCTACCTGTGCTTTCAGTGTGCCATAGAAACGGTCGGTATATACTTCTTCGTATTCTAAAAACTCGTTGTTGGCTATGCGTTGTTTGAATTCTTCAGGTGTAAGAAAAAAATATTCCACTCCGTTTTGTTCTGTTCCGCGGGGTGGGCGACTGGTAGCTGAAATAGAAAAAGCCAGATTCAGGTTTTGTGTTAGCAGGTAGTTGATGATAGTTGATTTACCTGAACCTGATGGCGCAGAAAAAATAATCAGTTTTCCCATAACTTTGAGTAAAAACACGAAGAGCGAAACAAGAAGAAACCTCTTGATGAGTGATTTCCTCTTCTTTCGCCCTTCAGCTTGTTAATATTACATTACATTTAAAACTTGTTCCTTGATTTGTTCCAGTTCATCTTTCATCTGGACTACGATGTTTTGCATTTCGGCATGGTTTGACTTGCTGCCTGTTGTATTGATTTCACGACCCATTTCCTGAGCGATGAATCCCAGCTTCTTACCTTGTCCGTGTCCACCAGCCATTGTTTCGCGGAAATACTTCAAGTGGTTGGCAAGACGTTGCTTTTCTTCGTTGATATCCAGTTTTTCGATATAGTATATCAGTTCCTGTTCCAGACGATTTTTGTCATAGTCTACACTGATGGTCTTTTCCAAGGCATCGGTGATACGCTCGCGTATTTTTGCCACACGCTCTTTTTCGAAAGGTTCGATTGATTTGAGCAGGCGTTCTATATTGTCTACCTTTTCGGTAAATTTCTTTTCCAGTGCAGCTCCTTCCTGTTTCCGGAAGTCAACCAAATGCTGCAATGCTTCTTCGATAGCTTTGCTTGCAACTTCCCATTCTTCGTCTGACAGCTCTTGAATATCTACGCGAGTCAGTACGTCCGGCATGCGGAGCAAAGTTGCAAACCAGTCTTCGGGAACAGGAATGTGACAGTTGTCCGAGATTGTCTTTATCTGATTATAGTAATTCTTTACCAGTGCAGCATTGATGGGAGTAGCCGTTTCGGCCGCATCTTTCTCAATCCATATGCTGAAGTCCACTTTTCCTCGTTCCAACGTTTTGGTAATGAGGTTGCGGATTTCCATTTCTTTTTCACGATACAGTGGGGCAATGCGTGTAGACAAGTCCATTGCCTTACTGTTCAATGATTTTATTTCTACGTTGATTTTTTTATCTCCGAATGTGGCAGTTGCTTTGCCGTATCCGGTCATTGATTGTATCATAATATTCTGTTTTTTTATCGTGCAAAGGTAGGAAAAAGCTGTGAATCCGGAAAGTAGAGAGAAGCTTTTTCTCTGACAGACTGAAGACTTCGCAGAGCTGCGTAAAAAATATGCTGATATTTTGTCTAAAACATGCTGATGTTTTTAAAAAATATGCAGATGTTTTTCTGAAGATATGCTGATGTTTTGCTGCATACTGAATTTAGCTGTCAGCTTCTGATTTACATCCTGATTACGTTGGCAGGTTAAATGTAAAATCCGAAATATACAGAATTTAATATTTGTCTTTTAACGAGTATATTTGAAAAAAGAGAAATATCCTGCTTTATGTAAAAAGACGGGATATTTCTCTTCTGAATGAATGGTAGCTAAATATTATTTAGTGGTCAGATTCAGCAAATAGTCGATATCAGGATTTTGCTTGACGATTTTTCCTGAAGGGTCTATTACGAACAGAGCGGGTATCTGTGTTACTTTATAGTCTTTAGCTATTTGGTTGTCTCTGAACGATTTTTGTTCACTGGTGTTAATCCATAGAATGCCATCTTCCTGACTGGCATCCAGCCATTTCTTTCGTTCATCATCTAAATTAATACCACAAATCTGAATACCTTTTGCTTTAAGCTGCGGATATATTTTTTTTATCTCCTTGGCTTTGTCACGACAAGGTCTGCACCATGAAGCCCAAAAGTCGAGCAAAAGATAATTACCTTTAAAGTCGCTCAGCTTGACTGTTTTTCCGTTTATATCTGTTGTCGTAAAATCGGGAGCCTCTATGTCTTGTATCCATAGAGAACGGGCTTCATTCATTTTTTCTTGCAAAGAACGGAAAGCATATGAGTATGTGTAATTTATTGTATCTACTGTTTCATAAACCTCTTTCCATTCGGGATATTCTCTTAGTAACAGATTCCCGGCCAAATCAACAGCTGTATAACTGCTGGGACATGATTTGATAAAGTCTACCGTAGTTTGCTGCTCTTTTGTGAAATGCTGAGTCAGTTTCTCCCGGAGTTCGGAAAGTGCCTTTTCGTCTTTTGCTGTTTCTGCTTCCGCATATAAGTTCATTAACTTTTCAGCTTCTTGTCTAAATGGTGTTATCGTTTTCAGATAACGGTTCATGAGTTCTTGTTCTTTACCCTGAATTACCGTTACGCTGTCATTCTTCAGTTCGTAACATCCTTCTGCTTCCGCAATAAACTCATACCCATTGCAATAAGGTTTAAAGCTGATGCGGTATTTGTCCGGATTGCTGATATGTTGTGTAAAAGAGAATTCGGTAGCGTTGGTAAGCTGCACTGAATCTATATTAGTGAACTTGTCTGTTATATGTCCCAGATATACTGTACCAGTGAAAGGTTTATCCAGTTTACCTTTTACTGTAAATTCATCTTTAGATTGAGAGGTACATGCCATTCCAGCAAGTACACATGCGAAAAAGAATATATTTTTTATCATGATGGTCAATTGTTTAGCGTGGGTTTTGTACTATATTTCCATTTTGCAGAATGACACTCTGTGGGATAGGGAATAAATAACGGTTAGATCCTGGAGCCAGTGTATGGGTTTCTCCGTCTGGACTTGTACGAGTGAGTGTCTGAGTGTAGATGCCGTCTTGTACCAGACGTTTCATATCGAACCAGCGAAGTCCTGATAAGGCCAGTTCCCGTCTTCTTTCCTCCAAAACGATTTCTAACAAGCTGTTTCCGTCTTCTGCTGTCAATGCCGTATAATCTTCTTCTGTAAAGCGATACTTACGCAGTTCGTTCAATATGTCCAATGCGGCAGGATCATTTTGACGAGCCAGTGCTTCTGCTTTGATAAGCATCATTTCGGGAACGCCTATGTTGTAATTGGGAGTAGTCTGAATGTAGCAATAGGTATTCTCATCGTAGAAAAATTCTCCCTTATTGTCTACATTCGAGAACCAGAACTTGAAACGAAGGTCTTTGTCATTTTTCTTGTATAATTCAAGAAGGCCTTCTCCAATAGCTACCTGACTCAATGCACCTGATCCGTTTACACTATGATACCATATTTTTTGTAAAGAAGTAATATCGGTAGGCTTGCCATTGATACTGCCTGATGGGAACTCGGTAGGGAAAGACCATTCTCTCATGTCGTCTATTTTATTATTCAGCTCCAAAGCTTTCTCTGCTTCCTTTCCGGCTTCGTCATAACGTCCTAGATAGAAGAGCACGCGTGCCTTCATGGCATAAGCGGCGGCACGGGTCGGTTTGTAGTTATTGCTTCCCATGATGGGTAAGTCTTGTTCTATTCCTTCCAGATCCTTTAAGATTTGTGCGGTAACTTGCTCTACTGTTGCCCGAGAATGTTTGGCTTCCAGATTAGGCTCTGTAACCAGTGGAACACTTAAGTCGGTAGAAGCTGTTGCTGCATTATATGCAGGTCCGTATAAACTTTGCAGATACCAGTAGTTGTAGGCACGGAATATTTTTGCTTCCGCAGCGATGCGTCTGCGTTCTTCTTCAGTACCTCCTGTTGCTCCTTCTATATTCTCTAAAACAACATTGATGGTAAACAAATGATTATATGTGTCATTCCAGTTTTGGTCATCTTCGCTGTCCAGATAAAAAGATTCTAACCAAAAATAAGCCTTGTTGGTAGCGTTAGACATGTTTATTGAACGATTGGGAATCAGTACATCGTCTGAGCAATAATAGGGTAAACCATCGTATGCAGTAGACAGTGTCATGTCTTTCATCAGATTTCCGAAATCTTCAACTGTTGTAGGTATGACTTTACCTTTAGGCAGTGTATCCAGAAAATCATTGCAGGAAGAGAATAGCATAAGTGCTCCTGCCAGGGCGAAATATTTCGTTATATGTTTCATTGTCTTATGTCGTTTATAAAATTCTGTATTAAAAATCAAGTTTTACACCACAAGTAAAGGCTATCGGATCTGTCAGTGAGAATGTTCCGCTGACAGGAGAAACAGCTTCAGGATCATAGCCTTCTTTGTTTGCAGTCCATAACCAGACATTATTTAACTGGGCTGTTATAGACAGGCGTTTAACCGGACTGTTGTGCAACCATTTTTTGGGCAGTTCGTAATTCAGCAATATTTCACGCAGGCGGATCATGTCACCTTTGCGGATACTGTTGGATGAGTATTGTGCCAGTTCTGATGCACCAGTCTGATAGGTCATCAGGTAATTCATCATATCGGAACAAATGGCAGGAATATCAGTTTTATTTTCATCTCCCGGTTGACGCCAGCGGTCGGCGATTCTTTCATTTAGAGCCGGTGAGGAACCGAATGGGTTCATGTCTGGATATTCTACACGGAATACATGTCCGAAGTTGTATGTGAACAAGAAATTGGCTTGCAGGCTCTTATATCGGAATCCTGTAGAAAGGCTACCGGAATATTTAGGCTGGTAAGTTCCGCTATATTCCAGATCTTCAACATCCAAGTCCTCGTATGATGTGACTTTTGTTCCATCTGCTTTGTAGGCCTGCGGCAATCCCATTTCGTTCAGTCCAGCCCAGCGGTAACTCCAGATGCTTTCTCGTGAGTATCCTTCCACGAATCTGGTAGTTCCATGTACACGATTCAGGACAGGGCTGGAATCGTGGGCACTGTTTCTTGTTATTTCGTTCTTGTTATATCCGAATACCCAGCCCAGATTCCATGTGAAATCGCGAGTACGGATAAGGTCTGCATCCAATTGGATTTCCATACCCGTGTTGTTCATATCGGCTGAGTTTATGAGCTGTTCGCTATATCCTACAGTCGGATCCAGTTGAGCTTCTCCCAGCAAATCATAACCTTTGTTATGATAATAAGTAAATGTTGTATTTACACGGTCGAATAACCCCAAGTCTACAGACAGGTTGATAGAACGAGTACGCTCCCAACGCAATAGTGGATTTGGGGGAGTAGTGATACGCATATATCCTCCTCCGTCTACTAAATCACTGCTGATGAATTGTCCGATCATGATAGGAGAAGTTCGTCCGCTTCGGTCGAAATTACCAGTTAATCCTACAGATGCACGAAGCATTAAAGCTGTAATGGCATCACAATGGAAGAATTTTTCATTTTTAATATTCCAGTTCGCTCCGAATGACCAGATGGGGTTACGGCGGTATTTGTCGCTTACTCCGAACAAATTCGATTTATCAATACGTAAGCTACCGCTTACAGTGTATCGGTTATCGTATGTGTACACTCCTGACAAATAATAAGATACTTCTCTGTTTAAAATATCGTTAAAGCCATCATAACTGCTTGCATAATAGCGCATCGGATAGTCGTACCAGGGAGGTGTAGTACCATTGGTAGCCAGATCAACGGCATCAATAGGTGACCATGATAATACTTGATCGTCATAGCCTAGTTTGCGGTATGTTTCCGTAGTGCTGTGTTTGCTTCGTACTTCAAATCCCGCAGTTGCGTTGACATAGTGTTGCTTGTCTATACCGAAATTACGGTTAAGAGTTGCGCCTATTTTCATAGTCCAGGCTTCTATATCATTTTGTGAATGGTCGAGGATATCTCCTTTAGGAATACGGTATGATAAGCCATTTTCGTTGATAACTGTATGCTGGTTGATTAACTCTCTTACGCTATAGCTGTTTACCGACTTAATATCTTTGTTTATAGACTGATATCTTTCGTATTGATAGTCGGCAGACAAATTAAGGCCTTCTAAAATACGATAGTCCAGACCGAAACGGGCTTTATAATCGGTATTTTTTGTTGTATTGTTGGCCAGATCGACTTCATCCAACAGATTTTTTCCAAAACTTAAATATCCGTATTCGCTTGTATACTTGTCGGCATCCATGCGGGAGAATTGTGTATAATCAGCGATGCGATTGCCTTGCTCGTCTAATAACATTTGGAACGGGAACATATTATATATGTCGCTGCTTAGATTAGTATAGCCGTTGTCATTGTTATCGAATGTAGCCGAAAGGTCGGAACGCAGTGTCAGGTTGTGCAGAAGCTTGTAAGACATACGTGAGTTGATGTTGTATGAACGGTTTTTATCTCCTACATACTCGGAGTGTCCTCCAATGAAACTACCTGACAGATAATAATTTATTCGCTCGTTACCTCCAGAGATGGAAACTAAATGCTGTTGGCGGAAAGCATTTCTTAATAGGTTATCTTCCAATTGTTTCCGATTGGAGTAAGTTTTCAGTTTATTCAGACGGGCATCCATTTCGGCCAACTTTGTTGGATCCATAGGTAATACTGATCCCGTTTCCCAGTCGATAACAACATCTTCCCAATAATCGTTTAATATTTCTTGTGATAGAGAGTAGCCGGCTCCTTGATAACCGAAACCTCCCATCATCGAATTATATCCATATAAATGTGCTTCTCTGTCGTAATCGATAATCTGTTCACTGGAAGCACGATGCAAATCGTCGAAATTAGGTTTGGCAGACACCTTGAAATTATTCGAATAAGAAATCTTAAAGTCGTTTGCTTTTCCTTTTTTGGTTGTGATGACAATTACACCATTCGCTGCACGTGATCCCCATATTGCTGTAGCAGACGCATCCTTCAGCACAGTAATGCTTTCTACCATGTCCATATTTTCGGGCAATTCTTCTACTTCGAAATCGTCTACGATAAATAGCGGATCATTTCCTGAGTTCATTGAAGCTCCACCACGGATACGGAATTTATCATTGTAAACGTTTAGTCCTGGTACTGTGCCTTCCAGAAGTCCATTCAGCCCGGTGCTGCTTCTTAAAGAAATTTTTTCATTGTTGATGGTATTTACAGAGCCTGTAACATTGAATTTTTTTAAAGTCTGGTAACCTGTTACGACTACATCATCCATTATTACACTATCATCTACCATGAAAATATTGGATGCTTTTTTACTTCCGGCTGGGACTTCTACGGTTTCATATCCTATATATGAGATAATCAGAATGTCCCCAGGCTTGGCTGTGATGCTGTAATTTCCATTGGCATCTGTAATGGTTGCAGCTTTCTTACCTTTTACACGTACGGTACAGCCGATCAGAGAAGAACCGTCTTTACTGTCACAGACTTTTCCTGTAAAATTTTGGCTAGCAGTCTGAGCGTTTGTTGTGGTTGTTGTTTGTGCCCAGATGTTTGTTGATAGTGCACTGCTAAAAGCTAACAAGAATAAACCTTTCCCCATTAGATCTGAAAAACGCTCTTTCCGATTGGACAGATGTTCTTCAGTGTGTTTTCTAGTCATAAATTTCTTCATGCCTTTTAGTGTTTTTTAAAATTAACAAAATTTGGTCTCCCTTACCTATGCTTAGGCTTTCTTAAAGATTTTGCCAATTTATGTAAAGTATTTCAAAAAAGGAAACAAAATGTTATTATTATTTTCATTGTTGGTCGAAAAAATAATAATGTGATATGAATTTTATGTTGTTGCTACTTGAAAAAAGAAAGAAAATCTGTTTTACACTTGTTGCAAAGTGTGAAAAATGGATGGGGTAAAATAAATAAATGTTGTAGAACTTGCATAAAATGTGCTGGTGAAAATTTGAGAATAGGGTGTTTTGCTAACAGGTCCTAAAAAACACTGGTTTAATGAGAAGTGAGTGCAAATAAAAGTGTATATTTGCACTCTATATAATAAGGAATTAATTTATGTCGTGCATTTTACATATTGAAACTTCAACGGAGGTATGTTCTGTTTCTGTAAGTCAGGATGGAACTTCTATCTTTTCGAAAGAGGACTTTAAGGGTCCGTCACATGCTGTCGTATTAGGTGTTTTTGTGGATGAGGCTTTATCTTTTATAGACAATCATGCCATACCATTGGATGCTGTAGCCGTAAGTTGTGGTCCGGGTTCGTATACAGGGCTTCGTATTGGCGTGTCTATGGCAAAAGGAATTTGTTACGGACGTAATATTCCGCTGATTGGAATTCCTACTCCGGAAGTAATGGCTGTTCCTGTTCTATTGTTCGAAGATTTGCCGGAAGATGCATTGTTGTGTCCGATGATAGATGCCCGCCGTATGGAAGTATATGCAGCTATATACGATCGTGCTTTGAATGTAAAGCGTGAAATTGGAGCTGATATTATTGATGAAAATTCCTATGCCGAGTTTTTGGCAGAACATCCGGTTTATTTCTTTGGAAACGGAGCTGCCAAGTGTCGTGAAAAAATAACTCATCCTAATGCACATTTTATCGAAAATATTCATCCGCTGGCTAAATGGATGTTCCCTCTTGCCGAAAAAGCAATGGCAAAGGAAGACTTCAAGGATGTGGCTTATTTTGAACCTTTCTATTTGAAAGAGTTTGTCGCTTCTACTCCGAAGAAACTTTTGTAAGAATCTAAAAACGAAGAATTTGCGATAATATATATGGAATATAATACCCAGCAACGAAAATTACCACTTCCTGAGTATGGAAGAAGTGTGCAAAACATGGTAGACCATGCCCTGACAATTGAAGATCGTGAAGAGCGGCAGCGATGTGCCAATACCATTGTTAATATAATGGGAGGTATGTTTCCGCATTTGCGTGATGTAGAAGATTTCAAGCATAAGCTTTGGGATCATCTGGCCATTATGGCTGATTTCAAGTTGGATATTGATTATCCGGTGGATATTGTAAAAAAAGAAAGTCTGGAAGTAAAACCTGAACAGATTCCTTATTCTCAGAATAATATCCGTTATCGTCATTATGGACGCTTTGTTCAGGATATGATTAAAATTGCGATTGATTACGAGGAAGGCGAGGAAAAGAAGCAGCTGTTGAAACTGATTGCTAATCATATGAAAAAAGATTACCAGAATTGGAATAAGGATGGTGTGGAAGATCAGAAAATTCTGGATGACTTGTGTGAACTGTCGGGAGGTAAGATTAAGTTGTCGGCAGAAGATTTTCATTTGACAGAACAGCGTACGTTTACCCCTCGTCGTCGTCAGGTAAACAATAATCAGCAAAAAAGAAAATATTAATCTTAAATAACCGGTACTATGGCATCATTTGTAATAGAAGGCGGACACAAACTGCATGGGGAAATAGTTCCTCAGGGTGCAAAAAATGAAGTGTTGCAGGTGGTTTGTGCCACATTATTGACAGACGAAGAAGTAACAATCAGTAATATTCCGAATATTCTGGATGTGAATAATTTGATTCAGTTGCTTCGTGACATGGGAGTAAAGGTTTCTAAAAAGAGTGTAGATACATATTCGTTCAAGGCGGATGATGTAAATCTTGCTTATTTGGAAAGTGAAGAGTTCCTTACTCGTTGCTCGCGTTTGCGTGGCTCTGTCATGCTGGTAGGTCCTTTGGTTGCTCGTTTTGGACAAGCTATGATTGCCAAGCCGGGAGGAGATAAAATAGGTCGCCGCCGTTTGGATACTCACTTTCTGGGAATTCAGAAACTGGGAGCTTCGTTCAACTACGATGCAGTGAATGGCGTTTTTAAAATAACTGCCAGCCACTTGAAAGGAACGTATATGTTGCTTGATGAGGCTTCTGTAACAGGTACGGCAAATATTATTATGGCGGCTGTACTGGCTGAAGGAAAAACTACGATTTATAATGCTGCATGCGAACCTTATTTGCAGCAGTTATGTAAGATGTTGAATAGCATGGGAGCCAAGATTACAGGTATTGCTTCCAATTTGCTGACTATCGAAGGTGTGAAAAGTCTCAAAGGATGTACGCACCATGTATTGCCAGATATGATTGAAGTGGGAAGCTTTATCGGAATGGCAGCCATGACATCCAGTGAAGTCACTATCAAAAATGTATCTTACGAAAATCTGGGAATCATTCCTGATAGCTTCCGCCGCTTGGGTATCCGTCTGGAACAGCGAGGTGATGATATATTTGTACCTCAACAGGATCATTATGAGATTGAATCCTTTATCGACGGATCGATTATGACAATAGCTGATGCTCCCTGGCCGGGACTGACTCCCGACTTGTTGAGTGTGATGCTCGTGGTAGCTACTCAGGCTAAAGGAAGCGTATTGATTCATCAGAAAATGTTTGAAAGCCGTCTGTTCTTTGTCGATAAGTTGATTGACATGGGTGCACAGATCATTCTTTGTGATCCTCATCGTGCAGTTGTCATCGGACATGATCATAACTTCCGTTTAAGAGGAGGCAATATGACTTCGCCTGACATACGTGCAGGAATCGCATTGTTAATAGCTGCGCTGAGTGCAGAAGGCATCAGCCGTATTCATAATATAGAGCAGATAGACAGAGGCTATCAAAATATAGAACAGCGTTTGACAGCTTTAGGTGCTCGTATTACCCGAATAGAGTAAGTTTATGATTAAGAAAGAAGAAGTATATAAAATCGGGGTGATAAACAAACCTCACGGTATTAAAGGAGAAGTTTCTTTTACATTCAACGATGATATTTTCGATCGTGTAGAGTGCGATTATCTGGTATTGTTGCTGGATGGCATCTTGGTTCCGTTTTTTATAGAAGAATATCGTTTCCGTTCGGATGATGTAGCTTTGGTAAAATTTGAAGGAATTGAAACTGCCGAACGCGCACGGATGCTGACTAATGTGGAGGTTTATTTCCCTAAAAAATACATGGATGAGCAAGATGAAATTACTTCTTGGAATTTCTTTACGGGATTTCAGGTTGAGGATATTCATCATGGCTGTTTGGGGGAAATTGTTGCCGTTGATGATTCTACGATGAATGTTTTGTTTGTCATAGAAAAAGACGGTGACGAACTTTTGCTTCCTGCCCACGAGGAATTTATTATCGATTTGGATAGAGAGAACAGAGTTCTGAAAGTAGATATACCGGACGGATTGTTGGAATAAACATAAGATAATGAGAAAGACAAGAAAAGGTCGTAAAGCTTTTTGGCATAATATTAAGTTTAAATATAAACTGACTATTATCAATGAAAATACCTTGGAAGAGGTGGTGGGCATTCATGTGTCTAAGTTGAACGGCTTGTCTGTGCTGTTGTCAGTATGTACAGTAATTTTTCTGATAGCAGCTGCCATTATTGCTTTTACTCCGCTACGAAACTATCTTCCCGGATATATGAACAGTGAAGTCCGTTCTCAGATCGTTGCCAATGCCTTACGGGCAGATTCGCTACAGGCTGCTCTTGAACGCCAGAGCCGTTATGTGATGAATATTCAGGATATCTTGAGTGGACAAGTTAAGGCAGATACGGTTCAGTCTATTGATTCGCTGACCGATCTTCGTGCTGAAAAACTGATGGAGCGCTCTAAAGAAGAAGAGGAGTTCCGTAAGCAGTATGAAGAAAAAGAAAGATATAATCTGACAGCTGTAACTGATGTTCGCGATGCTGCGGGATTGATATTTTATCGCCCGTTGCGTGGTGTGATGTCTGCGGGATTTAGTCCGGAGAAGCGTCATTTCGGGATCGATTTGACAGCAAGTCCTAATGAAAGTATTCTTGCTACCCTCGATGGTACTGTTATCATGTCTGCTTATACGGCAGAGTGGGGGTATGTAATACAAATACAGCATCCGCAGAATTTTATTTCTGTATATAAACATTGTGGTTCACTGATGAAACACGAGGGTGAAAAAGTCAAAGGTGGAGAGGTGATTGCTTTAATAGGACAGTCGGAAACAGAAGATAATCAGCCTCATCTGCATTTTGAATTATGGCATAAGGGAAATCCTATTAATCCAGAAAAGTACGTGGTATTTTAATTATGAAGAAACAAATAGCAATATTAGGTTCTACTGGTTCTATCGGGACGCAGGCTTTACAAGTGATAGAGGAACATCCCGATTTATATGAAGCTTATGTGTTGACTGCTAATAATAAAGTCGATTTGCTTATCGAACAGGCACGGAAGTTTCGTCCTGAAGCTGTTGTTATTGCTAACGAAGACAAATATTTGCAGCTGAAGGAAGCATTGTCTGATTTGCCTATAAAAGTCTATGCCGGAGCAGATGCTATTTGCCAGGTTGTAGAGTCACAGCCGATAGATATTGTGTTGACGGCTATGATTGGATATGCCGGATTGCGTCCGACAATGAGCGCGATTCGTGCTGGAAAGATTATTGCGCTTGCAAATAAGGAAACAATGGTTGTTGCTGGTGAGCTGATCAATGCTTTGGCAAACGAGTATCATACTCCTATATTACCTGTCGATTCAGAGCATTCGGCTATATTCCAATGTCTGGAAATGAATAATCCGTTGGAAAAGATTATTCTCACCGCTTCAGGAGGTCCGTTCCGTACGTTTACGATGGAGCAGTTGCAGACGGTCACTAAGGAACAGGCATTAAAGCATCCCAACTGGAGCATGGGAGCGAAAATCACAATCGACTCTGCTTCGATGATGAATAAGGGGTTTGAAGTAATAGAGGCAAAATGGTTGTTTGGTGTACGCCCAGAACAGATAGAAGTCGTTGTTCATCCTCAATCTGTGATACATTCGATGGTTGAGTTTGAAGATGGTGCCGTGAAAGCTCAATTGGGAGTTCCTGATATGCGCCTGCCTATACAATATGCATTTTCATATCCTCAGCGCATACGTTCGTCTTTCGACCGTTTGGACTTTATGAAATGTAACAGCTTGACTTTTGAGGCTCCGGATACCAAACGCTTCCGCAATTTAGCTTTAGCTTATGAAGCTTTGCATCAGGGTGGTAATATGCCTTGCATTGTCAATGCTGCAAATGAAGTTGTTGTTGCATCGTTCTTGAAAGACCAGATATCATTCTTAGGTATGAGTGATGTAATAGAAAAAACGATGCAGCGTGTTCCTTTCATTGCTGCACCTACTTACGAAGATTATGTTTCGACTGATGCAGAAACACGTCGTATTGCAGCTGAGATGGTAATAAATGGAATGAAGTAACAGAATATATTAACATTACAAAATAGAAAAGTAGACTTTAGATGGAAACATTTTTGATTCGTGCCCTTCAGCTTATTCTCAGCTTGTCGTTGCTGGTGATTATACATGAAGGAGGACACTTTTTCTTTGCGCGTCTTTTTAAAATACGAGTAGAGAAGTTTTATATCTTTTTTGATCCTTGGTTTTCACTGTTTAAGTTTAAGCCAAAGAACAGTGATACGGAATATGGAGTAGGATGGTTGCCGCTAGGGGGATATTGCAAAATCTCGGGTATGATTGATGAATCGATGGATACCGAGCAAATGAAACAACCTGCTCAGCCTTGGGAGTTCCGCTCCAAACCGGCATGGCAGCGATTGCTGGTGATGGTGGGAGGTGTATTGATGAACTTCCTGCTGGCCTTGTTTATCTATTCGATGATTCTTTATACATGGGGAGATTCTTACATCGCCTTGAAAGACATGACCTATGGTATGAAGTTCAATGAAACAGCTCAGCAGATTGGATTCCGTGATGGAGATATTCTGAAGAGTGCAGACGATAAGGAACTGGTTCGCTTTGATATGGATATGCTTCGTGACATTGTAGAAGCTCGTGAGGTTACAGTACTTCGCAATGGTGAAGAGAAAAAAATTCTGATGCCTGAGTTGAGCTTGCTTGATGTTGCAAAAGAAGATCCGATGTTTGTGGCAACTTTCCGTCCGAATATAGTCGACTCTGTATTGGCTGGTGGAGGATTTGCTAAAGCGGGCATTCAGAAAGGTGATTCACTGCTTGCTTTTAATGGTACTCCATTGAATTCTTGGAATGAATTTATGGATGAAATGGGCAAGCTCCGTTCTAAGGCTGAATTAGAAAAGAAGACCTCTGCATCCTTCTCACTGGTCTATTCGCGTCAAGGTGTGAGAGATACGGTAACCGTTCAGACCAATGAACAGTTTATGGTAGATGCAGTAGGTGGACTGGTAAGCTATAAGGAAACCAATTTAAGTTACGGATTCTTCGAGTCATTCCCTGCCGGAGTAACTTTAGGAATAAACACCTTGAAAGGCTATGTAAACGATATGAAGTATGTCTTTACTAAAGAAGGTGCCAAGAGTGTAGGAGGATTCGGAACCATTGGAAGTATCTTCCCTAAGGTTTGGGATTGGCAGCGTTTCTGGGAAATGACAGCTTTCCTTTCTATTATTTTGGCGTTTATGAATATCCTGCCGATTCCGGCACTCGATGGCGGTCATGTATTGTTCTTGCTATACGAAATTATCGCTCGTCGTAAGCCAAGCGACAAATTTCTGGAGTATGCTCAGATGGTGGGAATGTTCTTGCTCTTTGCTTTACTGATTTGGGCAAACTTCAATGATGTACTGAGATTTTTATTCTAATTTATAAATAGGTAAAGGCACTGTTTATTCCGCTTTTTATCAAGAAAAACGGATATAATCAGTGCCTGAATTGTATATTGAAAGTTATGAGGAAATCAATTTTTAGTGTTTTGTTTTGGGGCGGTATGTGCCTATGTGCTACGGCGTTGTCCGCACAGGAAAGATTGCCTGAGTATTTGCAGGCAGAGAAATTTACCCAAAGTAAACTGAATACAATGCTTTTCTCGACTACGGTTGATCCGCATTGGTTTCAGCAGGGAAATAGTTTTTGGTTCGAATATAAAACCAGTGAAGGTACATTCTGGTTTGTTGTAGACCCGAATTCAAGAACAAAAAAGCAATTGTTCGATCGTGACGAACTAGCTTCTCAGTTGACAGAAATTGTACACGATCCGTTCGAGGCTCGTCATTTGCCGATTCGTAATCTGAAAGCGAAAGAAGACGGACGGACATTTACTTTCGAGGTTGAGTCTTCTCAAGAGGTAAAGCCAGCAAAAGGCGAAAAGAAGAAACCGGAGAAAAAAGTCTTTTATTTTTCGTATGACTATCCGACACGTAAACTCACTCAGCTGACAGAAGAGGCAAAAGAACCGAAAAAGCTTTCGTGGGCTTCTGTTTCTCCCGATGGAAAGACTGTTGTCTATGCTAAAGACTGCAATTTATTCCGTATGAGCATGGAAGATTACCGGAAGGCGCAGAAAGATGAAAAAGACAGCACAATTGTAGAAATTCAGTTGACAAAAGACGGAACAGAACATTTTGGCTATGGCATTCCGTACAGTATATTGAATACGGATACACTTTGTAACGGTAAACGTCGAGGTGTATGGGGATATTGGTCGCCCGATTCAAAGCATTTTGTAACTATTGTATCTGATGACCGTAAAGTCAAAGATCTTTGGGTTATCAATTCTGTTGCTCAGCCTCGTCCTACACTCGAGACTTATCGTTATCAGATGCCTGGAGAGATGGAAGCTCCCGAAGAGCATTTGTATGTATTTGATATGGTGAACAATACTCGTAAGGAGATAAAGGTATCAGCCTGGAAAAACCAGAGCTTAGGCTTGGAAGCACGTCCGTATGAGCAAAAGCAGCGTGATGCAGAGTTTATTTCTCCTGTATGGCAGGGAGATAATACTCGTTTCTTCCTGACGCGGAGTAGCCGTGACTTGCATCGTATTGATGTCTGTACGTATACCATCGGACAGGATTCTATTGTTCCAGTTGTAAAGGAACGTATGAATACTTATCAGGAAACTCGTCCGATTTATGTATTGAATGGTGGAAAGGAGTTTGTACAGTGGAGTGAACGCGACGGATGGGCTCATCTTTATTTATATGATGATCGGGGCAATTTGAAAAATCGTATAACGAAAGGTCCCTGGCATGTAGAGCGCGTTGTGAAGATAGATGAGGCTACCCGTACTATTTATTTTGTTGCTAACGGACGTGAAAACGGAGAAAATCCATATTACGAACATTTATATAAGGTGAATGCTGATGGAAGTAGCTTGAAACAACTGACCAAAGGTGATTTTTTCCATCAGGTAGAGGTTGATGATGATGCTCGCTTCATTGTTGATAATTATTCACGGGTCAATACTGTTCCATGCGCTGATTTGATAGACCGGAATGGAAATAAGGTAATGACGATTCAGGAAAGCGATTTCTCTCAATTGAAAGCAGCTGGTTATCAGTTTCCGGAACTCTTTACAGTGAAGGCTGCCGATGGTGTGACCGACTTGTATGGAGTAATGTATAAACCTTATGATTTTGATTCGACGAAAGTATATCCTATTATCGATTATGTTTATCCGGGACCTCAGGTAGAAGCTGTTTATTATCCGTTTACTCGTATGAGTGTACGTACTGACCGTCTGGCACAGGCTGGGTTTATTGTCATTTCCGTAGGACAGAGAGGTGGACATCCCAGTCGTTCGAAATGGTATCACAACTATGGATATGGAAATATGCGTGACTATCCACTAGCTGATCATAAGGCTGCTGTGGAACAACTTGCGGCACGCTATAAGTTTATTGACATTGACCGAGTAGGTATTCATGGACATTCAGGAGGAGGCTTCATGTCGACAGCGGCTATTTGTCAGTATCCCGACTTTTATAAGGCTGCTGTTTCGTGTGCGGGAAACCATGATAACCGTATTTATAACCGTTGGTGGAGTGAAACGCATCATGGGGTGAAAGAGGAAATTTCAGAAAAGGGTGATACTACATTTGCATATAAGATTGCTACTAATCCGGAAATCGTGAAGCAATTGAAGGGACATCTTATGTTGGTACACGGAGATATTGATAATAATGTTCATCCAGCAAATACGATTCGTGTCGTTGATGCTTTGATTCGTGCTAACAAACGTTTTGATATGCTCTTGCTTCCCGGACAGCGTCACGGATTTGGAGATATGAATGAATATTTTTATTGGCGTTTGGTAGACTTTTTCTCAGAACATTTAAAAGGAAAAAGTGAAACCTCAGTTGATATTCCGCAACGGTAGACTGAATATAAAATTTAAACGATAAACATGAATGTCAAAATAGAAGAAAGTTGGCGTAAGCGTTTGCAAGAAGAATTTGATAAGCCTTATTTTCGGCAGCTGACTGATTTTGTAAGGAGCGAGTATGCACATGAACATGTATTGCCTCACGGTTCGCAGATTTTTCATATGTTCAATGTTTGTCCGTTTGAAAAAGTAAAAGTTGTAATCTTAGGACAGGATCCTTATCCAACTCCTGGACAATATTATGGAGTCTGTTTTTCTGTACCGGAAGGGACGGCTATTCCAGCATCGCTAATGAATATCTTTAAAGAAATTCATCAGGATTTAGGAAAGCCGATACCTGAATCCGGAAATTTAGACAGGTGGGTAGAGCAGGGAGTTTTCTCTATGAATTCTGTACTTACTGTCAGAGCGTATCAAACAGGCTCTCACCGGAATAGAGGATGGGAAATCTTTACGGACGCAGTTATTAAAAAGTTAAGTGACGAACGTGAAAATTTGGTATTTATGTTGTGGGGAAGTTATGCAAAATCGAAAGCTTCTCTGATTGATGCTTCCAAGCATTGCATTTTGATGACAGTTCATCCATCTCCTCGGTCTGCTGATTATGGCTTCTTTGGCTGTAAACATTTTAGCAAGGCTAATGAATATTTGAAGAGTAAAGGGCTGAAAGAGATTGAATGGTGATGTACATTTTCTATCATTAAAGCTGAGTTGACTTCCCTGAAAAGTTACTAACTACGGAGATTATAATGAAAGAGCCATATCAAAAACTCCATTGCGGAGGAATGATATGGCTCTTTTTATGATAGAAAAGGTAAGTTTCCAATTTTAGGGTAGCCCCTTTTAGACGGGTGCCAGCAGGCACCCGT
>ENA-OZGV01000164-OZGV01000164.1-human-gut-metagenome-genome-assembly--contig:-NODE-164-length-41878-cov-7.228654_pt1 | contig 41878 bp, 37 predicted proteins | sample MGYA00245120_ERZ653665 | MGnify/ENA primary metagenome ERZ653665 (study PRJEB26926, sample SAMN06165250) | human gut metagenome | biome: ENVO:00009003; feature: ENVO:2100002; material: ENVO:00002003... | reverse complement strand
TATTCATACCTGAAAATAAAAAGAGCAATGACACTTTGTCATTGCTTCTGTATTAACTGGAGCGGGTGACGGGAATCGAACCCGCGTGACCAGCTTGGAAGGCTGGAGTTCTACCATTGAACTACACCCGCGTATATATAAAAAATGGTCGGGATGACAGGATTCGAACCTGCGACATCCTGCTCCCAAAGCAGGCGCGCTACCAAACTGCGCCACATCCCGACTGCAACGGTTAGTTATTATAACAGTAAATTAGTCGTTGTGAAGTAGTTTTTTCAAATTTCTTAAAGCATTTCCTCTATGCGAGATTTTGTTCTTTTCATCTTGCGTTAATTCTGCCATTGTTTTTGTTCCCTCATACAGATCTGGGAAGAAAAGAGGGTCATAGCCAAAGCCGCCATCACCACACTCTTCAAAGCCAATGGAGCCCTCCACAAAGCCTTCTGCGACCGTTTCAGAACCATCTTCGTCTATAAACACTAAAGAGCATGCGAAACGCGCTGAGCGGTTTTCCTTTGGAGTGTCAGCCAATTCTCGAAGTAATTTTGCATTATTTGCAGCGTCATCTCCTTCTACCCCACTATAGCGTGAAGAATATACTCCAGGAGCGCCATCTAAAGCATCAACTATCAAACCTGAATCGTCAGCTAAAGTTGCTTTCCCGCTTAAATCATGAGCTGCTTTTGCCTTAATACGAGCATTTTCCACAAACGTGGTTCCTGTTTCTTCAGGATTAGAAACAATTCCAGCTTCTTTTAAAGTTTTAAATTCCCAACCTTTAAACGAAAGTGCCGTTTCAATTTCTTCCACTTTATGTGCATTATTAGTTGCAATTATTACTGTTTTAGTCATGTTGACACCTTTCTTCAAAACCAAGAATCCGCCTTGTACCTCCTAATCCAAAGGAGCGTACAGAACTTCTCCTAACGGCATCCGTAATACTCGCTCTCCAAATGATGCAAACTCATCCACATCAGGATCCGAAGAAGCAAACTGATACAACGGAATATGTCCTGGATGCGCAAGCGATTCTCTTCGGGTAAGCAAATCTTTACAATCGAGAGATACTTCTTTAGCAGATGAAATTAACTTCACATGCGATCCAATCACACCACCAATTAAAGCCTTAAGTAAAGGAAAATGAGTGCACCCTAAAACAAGAGTATCTATTTCGCTTCGGCGCAAAGGATCCAAATAATCTTGAGCAATTTCTTGAAAAGCCGGACGAATGTACACTTTGGAAGCTAAAGAAGTGTAGTTTTCGATAGGGCCCTTCGCCATGCGAATGCCCAGCTCAGCTATTTCAACAAAACGAGGCGTAGCAGTTGAAAACACTGTAATGCCAGCATCAATATTACGAATAGCCCTGGTATATACACCAGATTCAACCGTGCCTTTAGTAGCAATAACTCCTACTCGACGGTTGTGGGTTGCTCGAGCTGCTGCACGAGCTCCTGGCTCAATTACGCCAATGATTGGAATATCAAATGTCTGCTGAGCAGCCTCAAGGCCTGCTGCCGTAGCTGTATTGCAAGCAATAACAATCATTTTTACCTTACGCTCACACAGCCACTCACATATTCTTAAAACAAAGCCTTTAACTTCTTCAGGATCTCGTGGCCCATAAGGACAACGGGCTCTATCTCCGAAAAAAATGATGCTTTCTTCAGGCAATGCTTTAATTATTTCTCGAGCAACGGTAAGGCCGCCAAAACCTGAATCAAAGATGCCAATTGGCGCATCATCATATTCCATACCGTGTCCTTTCATACACGCCAGCTAGATGCTACTAAACGCAAAAGTAATCCATTGATGCTAGATATATTGTATTCGCTCTTCTTTGATGCCAAAGCTCAAAACATACCCTATACCCATTCTTCATGAAGACTAACGCCAAATTGCACGAGATCGCACACAAACTTACCCATACAACAAAAAAGTCAGAAGCAATTTTAGCTTCTGACCTGGCATTTTGAGTGGCGCGCCCAGTAGGATTCGAACCTACGACCTTTGGATTAGAAGTCCACTGCTCTATCCAGCTGAGCTATGGGCGCTCAAGTAGAGTATTATAGCGTACTCTATTATATGTCAATACAAATCTAGTTATGTGTAATGATGCAAGTACCTGTCGTAAGGTTTTGATAGAACCAGGCCGCATCGTTGAGTGACAAGTTTACACATCCATGACTACCATTAGTTTTGTAGCGCGAACCACCAAAAGATGCTTGCCAAGTGGCATCATGCAACCCAACAGAATTCCCAACAAAAGGCATCCAATATTGTACAGGCGTCTCATAGTCAATTTCGCCATTCGCTTTATAACCAGTAAGCGTTGATGGACTTTGCTTATTATTGAGGTAATACACACCAGTTGGAGTTGCTCTGTCTGCTGTAGGTAAACCTGAAACAATGCCACACGAATGAAGCAAATTACCACTAGCATCATAGTAACGAGCGACTTGCTCAGTTAAATCAACATCGACATAAGCACCCCAGTCGCGTTTGCCTGCCCCATTATATTGACCACCTGATTGAGAGCAAGGGATATCTATCGTAGTTGCTCCTCCTGCAGACATGGTATCAAAAACTGTTTGACCTAAAGTTGAGGTATCTACCTTCCAACCATAAGTACCACCAGAAACCGTGCATACTTTGCCATCTTCACGCGTCCAAGTACGTGTCGTTCCAACTGTATTCATTCCCGAAGTTGCATCGTTAACCCACGCCGTTAACGTATCCTGGTTCAATTTTGGCGAATAATCCTCCGGATCAATATACAACCAGCTAGCAATAGTAGCCTTTGTAATAGTAGCCGCATTAACTGAACCATTTAAGGTAAGTGTTACTTCATTCGGATAAAGCTTCTCAACAGTTTGTAGAGCGGAAATCGAACGAGGATCTACCGCAGAAACTATTGGCTTAAGAAGATCGTCTTCAGTAACTTCGCATTCAGTTCTCATAGATTTAACGGCTTCGCCAGCTTTTGCAATAAGCTTTTCAGCATCAATCTGAGTGCCATATACTTCTGGAACAAGAGAATAAGCTCCAGTTACTTCATCAAATGCAAACTTCGCATTTTCTGATGGGGTTTGACCTTCATTAAAGGAAGAGATTTGAGCATTTAAGGTATCAGTAAAAGCTGTTTCATCATAACTTGCAACAACTACGTCAGAAATGTCATGAGCCTTAAACATCTCTAGTGGCCACAAAGCTATATCTTGAGCTTTTGTAGTATCTTCAGCAATCTTGTGTGGATCAATATTTATTGCAGTTTCACCTTGCTTGAAAGCATAGGAAAAACCTTCTCCCGTTATGGTAAGCGAATAACTATCTGCCTGACTTTGAATTTGATTAGCAAGTGCTTCACTTGGCTGCAAGGATAAATCCTGATCATTTAGCACCGTATTAGGAAAGAAGTGTGAAGAGAAAAATAATACACCACCACCATAGATTGCAGCTAAGATTGCAATAATTACCGCAATTACAATAAAAACGCGCTTCTTAGAAGAAGATCCTTTCGAAGAAGTATTTGAAGCTCCAGGAACCTGCGAATAACCGTTTAAAGGCGGAAGTTCAGCATCCTGAAAATGTTTAACCTTGGCTTGGTTAGTAGAACCAGCAGATGAGGTTGAACGATTTGCAACATGTTTGCCTTTTGAATTTTGAGACGAAGAATTTTTCTTTTCACCCATAGCCGTTTACTTTTCCAAAATACTTCTAAGGTTTATCAAGTTTAGTTAGTACCTGATCAGTTTACTTCTCTTGATACTAAACAGTTACTAAAATAACGCAGTTAGATAAGAAATAAAAACAAAAGTTCATATAACTGGCATTCAGATTTATCGATAACCAGCTCCATTGTAAAAAATTCGCAAAATCGTAGTATTAATTCATCGCCTTTTCGCAGACCAATGCATTGGTCTAGCAATAAATTCAATGTATTTAGAAAGGAAACTCAATGGCTTCTGTATTTTCAAAAAAGTCTTTAGCAGCACTTGTTGCATGCCTTTTATGTGCACTGCTTGCTGTTGTTGCACTGAGCGGCTGTTCTTCTAACTCTAGCAGCTCTGAAGAATCTTCCGAAGATAAAACCATCACCGTTGCTGCTAGCCCTACTCCCCATGCTGAAATTCTTAACAATGCTGTAAAGCCTATCCTTGAAGAGCAGGGTTATACCTTAGAAGTAAAAGAATTCACTGACTATGTTCAGCCTAACACTGTTACCGAAGCTGGCGAAGTTGATGCAAACTACTTCCAGCATCGTCCTTACCTTGAAAACTTCAATGCTGAACAAGGCACTCATTTGGTAGAGGTAGCTGGAGTTCACTTTGAACCAATGGGCATTTTCTCATCAAACGTTCAGTCTTTAGACGAAATTGAAGATGGCGCAACTGTTGCTGTTCCAAACGATGCAACCAATGAGGCTCGCGCACTTCTCCTTCTTGAACAAGAAGGCCTTATCGAAGTTGATGATGAGGCAGGCATCAACGCAACCATCAATGACATTACCTCTAATCCAAAGAACCTCCAATTCTCTGAACTTGAAGCAGCAAATCTCCCTAACGTATTGCAAGACGTTGCCATAGCAGTAATTAACGGCAACTATGCTCTTGCTGCAGACTTCACCATGGATGACGCACTCGCTGTAGAAGCAAACGACTCTCTTGCTGCTGAAACTTATACCAATGTTGTAGTTGTTAAAGATGGAAACCAGGATTCTGAAAAGATTAAAGCACTTGCAGCTGCTTGCAATTCCGATGAAGTACGTGACTACATCAATGATAACTATCAGGGTTCTGTAGTACCTGTATTCTAAAAACAAACTGAGGCTTTAGACCAAGGCTACATAACGATAATTCAATTAATGCCCCACCGTTTGTGGGGCATTAATTTTTTGCTTAGAAGGCTTCATTTTGCTAATAGCTTACGGGCACCAAAACAGAGACGGTTCAGTTCGGCCGGTTCGGCTTTAATAAAACCACCAGCATTAGTAAACTCGCCCTCATGCCCAATGATTACCTGCTTTACTATTTGTGGTTGGCTTATTCACTATTTATCGGAGCGTATCTACCCTTATTCAAGGCAGATGCTCTCTCAGATAATACCCTTTTTCTCTAGTACGCCCTTTTCTCTAACGTCGGTTCTCAATGTGACCAATGTTTTTTAGCTCAATTGAAATCAAACCATTAGGGGTACTAGCAAATTCGATAAAGTCGGGATTATTTGCATATTCTGAAGGAAAAGTAATTTCAATTCCTGTATCGGTGCGAATTTTATGATTACGCGTAATACGTTCTGCTGCCTTCTTTTCAACACGGACGCGCTCGGGAATTTGCTCTTCCACGGTGCAAGCAACAAATCTTTCACGTAAAGGCTCATCTTCAAAAACCTCTTGCGCCAAATCAAAGGGAGCAATATCCACTTCTTCGTCTTCATCCGCCGATTCACAAACATAAGCTTTTGCCTTAGACAAAGAAACTACCGGATCAGCCCCGTATTCTGTTGCTACCTCTTCTACAATTCGCGTTAATTCATCGATAACTTCTTTAGATGACGCTTGCATTGAGCACTGAAGAAGACCATCTGGAATAAGCCATCGTTCTTCCCCAGCAATCACACGTTTCTTATCTTGGAATGCAACGTCTAAATTCCGCATATTAATTACCGCAAATGAAGAAATTTTCTGAGAAGGATTAGGCAGAATTGCATGATGACGTTCAATTTCGTTACAAGGAGTTCCATCTTCGCTATAGCCAATGGAATGCATAAATGCTTGACGGCTTTCCAATAAGAAAATGCCAAAGTAACGATTTACTTTGCCTTCAAAGGATGCTTCTATGGCCTCTTCGCTGCTACTTCCGCCATCAAGCTTTTGCTCTTCTTCAAAATCAACTACCAAAAGATCCGTTGACTCCGATTTAGACATACGACCTAATTCGGTAGCAATAAATTCAGCGATTTGAATTGAAAGGTCAATAAAATTACGATCTCCCGCAAAGTAAGATTTTAGTTCCGCAGCAAACATGCTATCAGGAGCAAATTCGCCGCGCTTATTATCTATATTTCCAAACGCCTTATTAACATGTTTGATAACGTAGTTTTTAACAAGTTTGCTTTCTAGATCAAGCTCTCCTTGAGAAAACACGTTTACGCACGACGTAAAATCAAAAACATGAAGAATAGCGTGATTAATGCGAAGCATACTTACCCTTTCTGAAAAACAGCAGAAACTACCATACACCAAAAAATGCGAAATAACATACGTTGAAAACAATTGACGCGCGGTTTTTGGCTTACTAATAATGCTAGTAGAGGTATTTAGTCCAGCGATTTCATTTTGTTCCAAACAATGTTAGCAAGGGACTTAGAATTGGGTTTTAGGCGCGTTATACCAAATAACCCAATTTGGGAGCATTTGGAATTGGTTTTTAAGTCTTGAATGTCAAATAAGTATTGTTGGGGGCATTTGAAGTAGGATCTTAGCCCCTTTGTGTCAAATATAGTAATTGGGGGCAAAGTTTGAGGCATCGCAAAAGGGTTCAACACAGACAAAAAATCGATTGTTACCTAAAATGCCTGGATAGTTACATCGCAAATCCAATAACGCGAACAAAAACATATTTCAAATGCCCCCAACGCACCATATTTGACACAGCTCGCAAAAAAGTTGCAAATTTGGTCAAAAACATGCTGTTGTAGGCATCTGTTTTCTTAGGAAAAAGTGAGAGGTTGCTTGTTCATTACATACATACACTGGATGATGACAATCCTTGCATTGCTGCAACGTAAAGAAACCGAAACTGATGCCTACAACAGCATGTTTTTGACCAAAATCGGGTATTTATGATTCTTCTAAGGACCCTTTCGCAACTTTTTGAGACGCCAACTCTTTCAAGCCACCCTTGCACTACTTTTTGAGGCACAACTTTCTTCGAAAGTAACAACAGGAAACTATTATTTGGTTAAATCGTGATTACATCATTAAACGCGAGCGACATCACGGCACATAGCTTCAACTCAACAAAAAAGTCGAACGCCGCTCATTAGAACAACGTTCGACTAATTCTCTTATGGTGGAGGCGCGGAGAATCGAACTCCGGTCCATACTAAATCATCAGCAAGGCACTACAAGCTTAGTCAATGTTTTAATTTCGGAGTATCCCAGCCCACCGACAGGCCATGAATAATCCTAGCGGGTTCAATCTTAGCTTTGGCCATACCAGCTACGTGCCAAAGAGCATTCTCCTAAGATAATGCCTTCCCAGTGGCGGAGAAGTTCACCAGGTTGACAGCCAGGCATTAATTAAGCAGCCATGGCGAGCGCAGGAGCGCTCTGAGTATTAGTTTTGCCAATTAACTTGACTTTACCCCTGTTTAACGTGGCGAGGAGACCACGACCTGCTCCTCGAATCCGACTTACCATGTCGAAACCAGTCGCCCCCATTAAATAGGAACGTCCATCAAAGAGGATTACCTCAAATAAATGAGATTCTCTTAATGGTTATATCCTTTTGAAAGTGCAAGTGGCATTATAACATCAAATAAGATTAGCATTCATTTTGTTTTAATTTAAGAATTTCAAAGCAAAAGAGCGCCAGAAAACCAGCGCTCTTTTAAAAATACATAACACTAAAAGCGTTTTATTAAGGCTAAGCCAATTCCTTACTTATCAGCCAAAGCAGCCTGAGCAGCAGCCAAACGTGCCAAAGGTACACGATATGGCGAGCAGCTTACATAGTCTAAGCCAATACCATAGAAGGTCTTAACTGAATCAGGATCGCCACCGTGTTCGCCGCAAACGCCACAAACAATGTCAGGATTGCCCTGATGACCAAGTTCAACGCCCATCTTAACCAACTTAGCAACACCAGGATCAATGGTTGCAAATGGGTTGTAAGGCAAGATACGCTCTGCCAAGTACTGAGGAATGAACTCTGCCTCAACGTCGTCACGAGAGAAACCGAAGGTGGTCTGAGTAAGGTCATTAGTACCAAAGCTAAAGAAGTCTGCCTGGGTAGCAATTTCGTCAGCAGTAACAGCAGCGCGAGGAAGCTCAATCATGGTGCCAACTGGAATGGTAAGTTCAACACCCTGCTCTTCAGCTACTTCTGCGATTACCTGTTCAGCAAGTTCACGAAGCTTAGCAAGCTCAGGAACAACAGAAACCAAAGGAATCATAATTTCTGGCTGAGGATCAAGACCTTCCTTCTTCAACTGAGCTGCAGCTGTTGCAATTGCACGAACCTGCATCTTAGGAAGAATTGGATACTTGATAGACAAACGGCAACCACGAAGACCAAGCATTGGATTGGCCTCAGCGAAGCCATCGATTTGTTCCATGAGGCGACGCTTCTTTTCAATTACATCAGGATCGCCACCAGATGCTTCAAGGCGTGCAATTTCAACATCCAATGCACGTGCGCTTTCCAAGAACTCATGCAGAGGAGGATCGAGCAAGCGAACGATTACAGGATAGCCATCCATTGCTTTGAACATGCCAAGGAAGTCACCGGTCTGAGCCTTGAACAAATCGTCAACAGCCTTTTCGCGAACTGCTTCGTCGTCATTAAGAATGAAGGTTTGAATGATCTGCTTGCGGTCACCCAAGAACATATGCTCGGTACGACAAAGACCAATACCCTGTGCACCAAACTTACGAGCAGTTGCTGCGTCTTCAGGATTGTCTGCATTAGCGCGAACACCCATGGTACGGAATTCGTCAGCCCATTCAAGGATGGTATCCAAATCACCTGCCATTTCAGGCTCAACAAGTTCAACAGCTCCAAGAACAACAATACCAGTAGTACCGTCCAAGGAGATCATATCGCCTTCCTTGATTACGATATCAGTACCAGAAATAGCTGCCTGCTTAGCTTCAGCATCAATCTTCAAGGTATCAACACCACATACGCAAGGAGCACCCATGCCACGAGCAATAACTGCAGCGTGTGAAGTCTTGCCGCCGTGAGAGGTAAGAATACCCTCTGCAGCGATCATACCTGCAAGGTCATCAGGAGTGGTTTCCCAACGTACCAAAACAGTCTTGCGACCTTCCTTAGCAGCAGCAACAGCAGCTTCAGAAGAGAATACTGCTTCACCAACAGCAGCACCTGGAGAAGCATTCAAGCCCTTAGCAACTACGTCGTAGTCTGCCTTTGCATCAAACTGCGGATGGAGAAGCTGATCAAGCTGTTCAGGATCAACACGCTGAACTGCTTCTTCCTTAGTGATAAGGCCTTCTTCAACCATGCTAATTGCAATGTGCAAAGCAGCCTGAGCGGTACGCTTACCAACACGGGTCTGAAGCATCCAAAGCTTGCCCTGTTCAATGGTGAATTCGATGTCGCACATATCACGGAAGTGATTTTCAAGGATGGTAAATACCTCCTCGAGCTCACGACCTGCCTCTTCAAGGCCTTCAACATGCTTCAAATCAGAAATTGGACTGGTGTTACGAATACCAGCAACTACGTCTTCGCCCTGAGCGTTTACCAGATAGTCGCCATAGAATTCTTTTTCACCAGTAGCAGGATTACGAGTAAATGCAACACCAGTTGCGGAGGTATTGCCCTTGTTGCCAAAGATCATAGACTGAACATTTACTGCAGTACCGAGATCATCAGAAATCTTATTCTGCTTACGGTAAAGAATAGCACGTGGGTTGTTCCAAGAACCAAATACTGCCTCAATTGCTAAACGAAGCTGAATATCAGGATCCTGTGGGAACTGAACCTTGCCATCAACAACAAGCGAAGGATATTCGTCAGCGCTTACATTGTCAGTAAAGATACCCTTAAATACCTCTACAAGATTTTCAAGATCTTCAGCATTCAAATCCGTGTCGGATTCTACACCACGTTCGCGCTTCATGATGTTGATAGCATTTTCAAACAGATCACCATCAAGACCCATTACAACATTGGAGAACATCTGAATGAAACGACGATAAGAGTCCCATGCAAAACGAGGATTGTCGGTCTGCTTGATAAGACCATGAATGGACTTATCATTAAGACCCAAGTTCAAAACGGTGTCCATCATGCCAGGCATAGACATTGGAGCACCGGAGCGAACAGAAACTAACAGTGGATCTTCAGGATCGCCAATCTTCTTACCAATACGAGCTTCGAGATCTTCACGATACTCTTCAATAGTGTCCAAGACTCCCTCAGGCCAGGTATTGTCGGAGTTTGCGTACTCCATACATGTCTGGCAAGAAATAGTGAATCCGGGAGGGACAGGAAGGCCGATGTTAGCCATTTCAGCGAGGTTAGCACCTTTACCGCCAAGGATGGCTTTCATGTTAGTGTTGCCTTCAGTAACGTTCTTACCATTTGCGTCCTTACCAAAAGCATAGACGCGCTTAACTTGGTCAGTCACCTTGTTCTCCTTAGATTAAACTTTCTTCCTCAACCACATTAATCGAATTGTGGGTGAGCATTCTCATAATACCGCAAAATCTCTTGTGCTGTTTCTTCAATTGCCCTGTTGTCGGTACGAATTACAATGCATCCAAGCTTTCTCATAAGTGCTCGCGCGCTTTCTAAATCTTGATACACGCACTCCAAATCTGCATAAGAAGCTGCAACATTAGTTGCTTTTCCTAATCGTTTCTTTCGAATGTCAGCAAGAATTTCTGCGGAAATAATAAGACCAAATAACCGAGTTGGATCAACTTCAAAGATCTCTTTAGGCGGATCAGATTGAGGGTCGAGCGGCACATTTGCCACGCGATAGCCCATTTGGGAAAGGTAGATTGACAACGGTGTTTTGGAAGAACGAGACACTCCAATCAGAACTATATCCGCCTTAGAAAGATCCTGGGGATTACGACCATCGTCGTGCGAAATGGTAAATTCCATAGCGTCAATACGACGGAAATAATATTCATTTACCGAGTGAATCTTGCCTGGTTTAGCAATAGGTTCAGTGTTAGATGCCTTAGACAACGCATTTAATGCATCACTCATGGCATCAACCGCAATAATAATGTCATCGTTTTCCGCAATATAATCCTGAAGCGCAGACCGCATTTCAGGAGAAACTAGCGTATAGAACAAAACAAAGGGACTTTCTCCAATGCGACGATGCAGTGAAACATGTGCATCTAAATCTGCAATCAATTCTTTTGCGGAAGTAACATGGGGAAGAACTTCAATTGCAGGATCAAATACTTCAAAACATGCCGCCGTTGCGCGTACAACGGCCTGAGCAGTTGTACCAACTGAATCAGACACAATATGAACAGTAGGCAATGTTTTGGAGCTTTTACCTTGCAAAACCCACTTTTGCATAATTACCCTTCCTTCTAAATGCGTTTTGTCTAAAACCAAAACAAAAAGCGGCCCTTTATTCAAGAGCCGCTTGATTAAATACTATTTTGATAGTAATGAAAAATCTGCCACGTTCGTAAAGACATTCACAAAGCGATTGAGCAACTTCAAACGGTTTTCACGAAGTACCTGATCTTCATCCATGATCATGACGCGTTCAAAGAAAAGGTCAATTGGCTTTCGTAATGAAGCAAGCTCATTTAACGCTTCAGCGTAATTATCATTATCAAGAGCCATAGAAACCCTTGTTTCAGCTTGTACAACAGCCGTTGAAAGCGCATGCTCTACTTCGGTGAGCAAGGATTCGTCCACTTCACTGCCCAACTTCGGATCGCGAAGGTTATTTGCACGAGCATATGCCGTAGCCAAGTTTTCAAATGTTTCAGGTTCGTTAGTACGAGCAGTTTCCAATGCTTCAACACGATTAATAAGCTCAACAGGTTCCTGAACGCCAGCAGCCAAAACGGCATCAATAGCATCGATGCGCTTACCTGAATCACGCAGCATAACGCGTGTTCGAGTAATGAAAAATTCAATTACTTCATCACGAACTGCCTGCTTATCAAATTCGATACCATCTTGAGCAAACAAATCCAAGGAAGCATCAATAGCGGAAACAAGGCTAATTTCTAAAGGCTGATCACACGAAAGCATAGCTACAATACCAATTGCACTACGACGAAGTGCGAAGGGATCTGATGACCCGCTTGGTCCTTGACCAACTGAAAACAAACCACAGATTGTATCAAGCTTGTCAGCTAACGCTACGACCTTACCTGCTTGAGTTTGAGGGACTTCATCGCCCGCAAAACGAGGACGATAATGCTGTTCAATTGCCTGCGCTACCTGATCAGTTTCGCCACACGCTTTAGCATAGTAAGAGCCCATAACGCCCTGAACAGAAGTGAATTCAATTACCGCACTAGTAACTAAGTCAGCTTTACATAAATGCGCTGCACGAACTGCATCAGCAGCATCTGTTTCAGAAAGCTTGCCATCAGCAGACAAATGCTTTGCTAAGCCAACGATACGATTTGTTTTATCAAGCATGGTACCCAGTTTTTCCTGGAATACTACTTGCGACAATTCGTCTACATATGATTCCAATGGACGCTTTAAGTCCTCATCGTAGAAGAACTTAGCATCATACAAACGGGCACGAACCACACGTTCATTACCGTCAATAATAGTTTCCGAACAGGCGGGATCTCCATTACCAACCACAATAAAGCGATTAGTAAGAGTGCCTTCACTGTCATACAGAGGGAAATAACGCTGATGCATAAGCATAGCGTCAACAATAATTTCTTCAGGCACCTGGAGAAATTCTTTATCAAACGTACCTACAAGTACGGTTGGATATTCCGCTAAGTTGACAACCTCCACCAACGTTTTAGGTGGCAAAACAGCATGAAAACCAGTATCAGCTTCCACCTTAGCAACACCAGCACGAATTACTTCTTCACGCTCTTTCTCGGATGGCACAACGTAGCCGTTGCGTACAACAGATACCAAATCATCAGCGCTGGCAACCTCAAAAGGACCTGGTGCTAAAAAGCGATGACCACGAGTAAAACGAGCCGCTGTAAGACCCGCAAAGCTAAAGGGAATTACTTCGGTACCAAACAAAGCAACAAACCAGCGAATAGGACGGGAAAAGTATTCCGATTCACTACCCCAACGCTGCGACTTTGGCCAAGAAATACCTCGCACAATGCCATCAAGAACATCACTCAAAAGGGTCGCAACGCTTACTGAAGGAGTATGCGTATGGGCATATACATATCCATCTTCTACAACTAAATCTGCTGGATCAACGCCCTTACCGCGAGCGAATCCCTGAGCTGCTTTAGTGGGGTTACCCTGTTCATCAAAAGCGATCTTTGTAGAAGGGCCTTTAAAAACCTCATTCTTTTCTTCAGTAGCTTCAGGAATATCCTTAACCACCACGATTAAACGACGAGGTGAAGAATATACCTCAGTTTCACCATGAGGAATAGCTGCTTCATCAAGCAAACGTGGAGCAAGACTATGAAGTTGTTTTACTGCATTAGATAAATCAAAGGCAGGAATTTCTTCGGTGCCAATTTCAAAAGCAAGACTTTGCTGCGCCATTCCTATTCTCCTTTTTCATCCTGTGCAGGGGTAATGCCAACTACATGCTCTAAGTAAGACGCACAGCACGCTTTAGCGATTGTACGAACACGCAAAATATAAGCCATACGTTCAGTGGCGCTGATTACACCTCGAGCATCAAGAAGATTGAATGCATGCGAGCATTTCAAAACATAATCATAAGCAGGTAAAGGAAGACCTGCTTCAAGCACTCGTTTGCATTCGGCTTCGTAACGATCAAATTCGCCAAACAACAAGTCAGTATCAGCTACTTCAAAGTTATAGGTAGAAAACTCTCGTTCGTTTTCTAAGAAAACATCGCCATAAGTAAATACCGTGCCATCATCGCCACGAGCCCATACAAGATCATATACAGAATCTACACCTTGAATATACATAGCCAAGCGCTCAAGACCATAGGTAATTTCAGAAGGTACTGGTCTGCACTCAAAGCCACCTACTTGTTGGAAGTAGGTGAACTGGGTTACTTCCATGCCGTTGAGCCAAACTTCCCAACCAAGACCCCATGCACCAAGCGTTGGACTTTCCCAGTCATCTTCAACGAAACGAATGTCATGCTTCTCAGGAGCGATACCAATAGCTCGCAAAGAATTAAGATATAAATCCTGAACGTTATCAGGAGAAGGCTTCATCAAAACTTGGAACTGATAATAATGCTGCAAACGATTAGGATTTTCGCCATAACGACCATCAGCGGGACGTCTGCAAGGTTGGACATAGGCAGTTTTCCAGGTATCTGGACCTAAGCTGCGCAACGTAGTTGCAGTATGAAAGGTACCTGCACCCACTTCATTGTCATAAGGCTGCATAATAACGCATCCCAAATTCGCCCAATAGCGCTGAAGGCTCAAGATAATATCCTGAAACGTCAGCACCTCAGAAGCGCAAGAGGTATTTGCGTCTGATCCAAGGTTAGTCATTAAAGCTCCTTTATCATTTACCGTAAAGAGTAACTACGCTATAGCAGACCAATACGATTTAATGGCCAATACGTAAAGACTGCTTTTCCAAAAATAGTGTTTTCGTCAATAGATCCAAAGTAGCGTGAATCGGAAGAGTTTTCGCGATTATCCCCCATTACCCACACTTCACCTTCAGGAACAATGTAGGGATAACTTATTGATACATTACCTGCCGTTTGTGATAGTGGATAGGTTTCGCCTGTAACGTAAGGTTCGCTCTGAGCAACTCCGTCAATATACAAAACGCCATCTGACATAGAAACTACTTGACCTTCTGTTGCGATGATACGCTTCACTAAAACACGAGATGGCACCTGAGGGTCAGAAAATACCACAATATCGCCTGCTTTTGGATCCTCAAAATGATAGCTTACCTTTTCAGCAAAAAGCCTATCACCTGTCATGATAGTGGTTTCCATAGAAGCTGATGGCACTTCAAAAGGCTCCGCAACATACGTCCTAATTCCCCAAGCCGCAACAAGAACAACGGCAATACATACAATAAAGCTCAGGAACCGTCTTATGATACCTGGCTGTTGCCCGGCAGCATGCGCACCAGAATTCACGAGCCTCATCCCTTCTCATTACTAATGTGGCAAATAAAAACAAATCAAAATAACAATGTTCCCATAGTAAGACAAAGTAGCCATTGATTTTTAGTCGATATCAAGAGAATCAAGAAATTTTCGTTCAGAATCGCTAATATTTGCGTTCTCCAACAAATCAGGACGCCAACGAAGAGTGCGCTTTAAGCTTTGTTCGCGCCTCCATTGAGCAATTTTAGCGTGATGACCTGACAACAAAACATCAGGAACGCGCATACCCCTGTATTCTGCTGGACGTGTGTATTGAGGGTATTCAAGTAACCCATCGTAGAAGCTTTCATCAACGGCGCTTCCTTCGTCTCCCAAAACACCATCTATACGACGAACCACCGCATCAATTACCACCATTGATGCCAATTCACCACTTGTTAAAACATAATCGCCGATTGAAATAACTTTATCAGCAAGCGAATACACACGCTCGTCAATACCTTCGTAATGACCACAAATAAAAAAGAGATGTGGCTTGCGCGCAAGTTCAAGCGTTAACGCATCATTAAACACTTCACCTGTTGGAGAAAGAAAGATGACATACGGTTTTTCATCCGCAGCCGCGAACAGTTCATCACAAGCTTCAAAAATAGGCTCGCATTTCATAACGAGACCTTGACCGCCCCCATACGGTTCATCATCAGTGGTGCGGTGCTTGTCATGAGTCCAGTTTCTTAAATCGTGAGCAGTAAAATCTAGATACCCTTTTTCCTGTGCAATACGCATCATTGATTCATTCATGACCGAGTCATAACAATGAGGAAACACAGAAAGGGTTTCTATTTTCATTAACAACTCCTAGAGATCTAATAAACCATCAGGCAAAGAAACTGATATAGTTCGCTTTTGCTCATCAATATCAACAATAAATGCGTCCACTAAAGGAATAAGCGCTTCTGATGAAACATCTTCACCTGAAAAAGAATCACTACGCGCTATCACCAGTAAAGGATGAGCGGGATTTTCTGCAATACGAACAACGCTTCCTATTTCACCAAGCGATTCATCACTAACGACAAAGCCAACAACATCAACTTCTTCAGTTTCATCAAAATTGTCAGGAAGATCATTTTTGCGAACAAGGCAATAATGTCCTTCGAGCTTTTCAGCTTCGCTACGCGTTGTTATATCGTCAAAGTACACAAGATACTTACCAGGCGAAGGTTCTTCTATGCGTTTGACGGTAGAAGAACGAGGAAAACGAAGAATTGGAGGGACAAAGGTTACTTCAAGCCCATTTGACAGCAAAAAAGGAAGACCTTCCGTTGCTTTAACGAAAAGCCCTCCCTCTTTTGTTTTAGCGCTAAGAAGCGCAGCAATATTTATCCAGGAATCCATACCTTTTGGAATCCTAGTCAATAATTTCTACCTCAACGGCAGCGCCGTTGCGAGAACCTGCTGCGCGGCACAAGGTACGAATAGCCTTGATAACACGACCTTGACGACCAATAACCTTGCCAGTGTCTTCATCAGCAACGCTAATTTCAACCAAAGTTGCACCATCTTCAGTATCTGTTGAAGTAATTTCAACAGCATCTGGATCGTCCACTAAAGGAACGACCAAGGATTCTACCAAGTTAGCAATATCTTCGCGGGAATCCGCCATGACTTATGCGTTCTTGCGTTCTGCCTCAACGAGGCGAGCTACAGTATCAGTAGGCTTTGCGCCATCAGCAACCCACTTGTCAACCTTTTCAAGGTCGATGTTTACAGTTGCAGGAGTGGTGCAAGGATTGTAGGTGCCAACCTGCTCAATATAACGACCATCGCGACGAGCACGAGAGTCAGCTACAACGATACGATAATAAGGTGCCTTTTTAGCGCCGTGACGGGCGAGACGGATCTTGACTGCCATCGAGTTGTACTCCTTCTAAAACTTTACACGCGATACCCGAAAACCCTTTATTATTTCGGGTCGCAAAACAGCAATTATTGATATTACCTCTTAGAAGCAGAATCATCAAGACCACTCATCATGTCTTGCATCTTCTTCATATCACGAATAGACAAGCCTGCCATTCCAGGAACACCCATTCTACGCTTGCTGTTTTTACCCTTCTTACCTTTTTTGCCCTTCTTACCCTTACGAGCATACGCAGCTTCCTGCTGATCCATCATGCGACGAACCATTTTTTTAGTTTCAGTAAACTGCTTGAGCAATTGATTAACTTGATACACTTTTACGCCAGCGCCTGCTGCAATGCGTGCTTTACGAGAACCGTTTAATATTTCTGGATGTTCACGTTCACGTTTAGTCATAGAGCTAATAATTACTGTCATATCGTCAAGGGCATGTTCATTTACCTGCCCTTCACGCATAGCTTTGTCACCACCAGGCAAAGCGCTCACCAGTTTTTGAATGCCACCCATTTTGTTAACCTGCTGCTTCATAAGCAAAAAGTCATTGAGGGTAAGATTGCCGCGCGCCAAGCGTTCAGCTTCTTCTTCCTCAATTTCTTCAGCTTTAAGCTTTGAAGCAGTTTCAATGATGCTCACCACATCGCCCATGCCAAGAATACGCTTGGCCATACGATCTGGATGGAACTCCTCTAAGGAATCAGGTTTTTCACCTGAAGAAATAAAAGCAATAGGCTTACCCGTTACCTGTTTGATGGAAAGGGCACCACCACCACGAGCGTCACCGTCCATCTTGGACATAATAACGCCATCAAAGTCCACCCGCTCAGCAAATGCACTTGCTACATTTACTGCATCCTGACCAGTCATGGCATCAACAACCATATAAATTTGATCAGGCTCTACCGCAGCTTTGATTGCCTGAGCTTCTTCCATCATTTCATCATCAACGTGCAGACGACCTGCAGTGTCAACGATAACGACATCACGAAGCGAATCAATAGCGTCACGTACGCCTTCTTGCGCTATCTTGACAGGATCTTTACCGTCACCGCGATACACACGAACACCCATTTCATCACCGAGTGTTTGCAGCTGATCAGCTGCAGCAGGACGATATACGTCACAGGCAACTAAGAGTGGATTATGATTTTTGCTTTTAAGCAAATAAGCAAGCTTAGCAGCAGCTGTAGTTTTACCAGAACCCTGTAAGCCTACCAGCATAATGACATTTGGAATGCGACTTGAAAGCTGCAGAGGCGCTTCTTCGCGCCCTAGTAATTCAGTAAGCTCATCCAAAACTACTTTCACTACATTTTGAGCAGGAGTTAATGACTCCATGATTTCAGCAGTTAAGCAGCGTTCCTTTGTGCGTTTGATAAAGCTTTTAACTACCTTGAAGTTAACATCAGCTTCCAAAAGCGCCATGCGAATTTCACGCATTGCAGCATCAATGTCTTCTTCGGTTAAGCGACCTTTACTACGAAGACCACTAAAAACCGATTGAAGTTTTTCGGAGAGATTATCGAACATCGGTCATGTCTCCTATCAAAGCACGAGCAAAATCGTGCGCATCGAAATCCTGCAAGTCATCTATACCTTCACCAACACCAATTTTGCAAATTGGTAATTCGAGTTCATGTGAAATCGCCAAAGCAATGCCACCTTTTGCAGTGCCATCAAGCTTAGTGAGCACTACCCCATCAAGATCGAGAGCTTTATCAAACTCTCGCGCTTGCTGAAGGCCATTTTGACCCGTTGTTGCATCAATAACTAATAATGTTGCAACAGGCATGTTAGAGCGCTTACGTACTACCGATACAACTTTCTGGAGTTCACGCATCAAATCGTTTGAAGTATGAAGTCTTCCTGCCGTATCTATAAGTACTAAATCAGAACCAGCCTTTTCGGCACGTTCAATAGTTTCATAGCACACACTTGCTGGATCACTTCCGCGCTCACGACTAACAATTTCTACATCGGCACGGTTTGCCCATACTTCAAGCTGTTCAATTGCTGCCGCACGGAATGTATCAGCACTGCCAAGCAATACTTTTCGACCTTGCTCATGCGCTGCAGCGGCAACTTTTCCAACCGTGGTAGTTTTACCTGAACCGTTTACCCCTACAAACAGAACAAGCTGAGGGTTTTGTTCAAACACATCAGTTTCTGCTTCGGTAAACGTAGAAGCGATTTGATCGGTAAGCATATCAAAAACCGCATACGCATCAGGAAGTGCCTTACGCTTTGCCTGGTCACGAAGCTCTTCGATAATTTCATCCGCCGCACTTGCACCAAGATCAGCTAAGATGAGCGTTTCTTCCAAATCTTCCCAAAACTCATCATCAACATCTGGCCCACGATCAAGCAGAATATTCATCTGCTCTTTTAAGCGTTCACGAGAACGAGTTAAACCAGCGTTTATTTTCTCAAAGAAGCCCATTTAGCCCTCCTTGCGCTGAGCTTTGTCTATTTTTTGGCTAACAACCTTAGTAATACCATCAGCCTGCATTGAAACACCATACAGTATATCTGCTGATTCCATTGTGCGACGCTGGTGGGTAATCATAATAAACTGTGTTTGATCACGAATCACATTTAAGTAAGCAATTAATCGGCGTAAATTAGTATCGTCAAGCGCCGCTTCAACCTCGTCCAAAATATAGAAGGGCGTTTGGCGAATACGATATACCGCAAATAGTAATGCCATTGCAGTCATTGATTTTTCGCCGCCAGAAAGCAATGACATCTTTTTAACGCGTTTGCCTACTGGCTGAGCGTTAACGTCTACACCCGTATGCTCTAAGTCATCTGGATCAACAAGCGATAAATGAGCATGGCCTCCAGGAAAAAGCGTTGAAAAAATTTCTGAGAAGTTAGCATTCACCTGTTCAAACGTTTCTACAAAATCGTTGCGCATACGCTCATCAATAACCCCAACAATGCGAGCAAGCGATTTACGCGCCAAACGCATATCTTCAAGCTGTGCTGATAGATACTGGAAGCGTTCATTTACTTCTTCATATTCTTTCGCCGCATCTGGATTAATAGTACCCATATTTTTGATACGGCGCTCAAGTGATGCACGCTGCTCTTCTGCAGAAGGGCGATCTTGTAATTCATCAAGGTTCAAGGCGACTTCAAGTGGTGTTGCACAATCATCAACGATTGCCTTTACGCCAGCATCTACTTGAATCTCTAAACGACCCTTTTCAATTCGCACATCCGCAAGCTTAGAGCTGCAACTTTCAAAACGTTGACGAACTTCGCGAGAGGTTTGTGTTGCCTGGGCAATTTTGTCATGCAAATCGCGCGATGCCTGTTGTTCAGACTGGGATTCCTGCTCCAAACGAAGAGAAACCAAAGAAGCAGCGTCAGACAAAGAGGCAAGTGAAGACAATAAAGCATCTGCCCTATGAGCTGCTCCACGCGCAATAGCAATACGACGGTTAGAGGTTTCATCTTCACGCGCCGATGAATTAATTTCCTGGCGACGTGTTTGTTCCATACGTTGTGCATACGCTAAGCGCTCCGACAAACGAGCTGCTTCAAGACGCGCGTCACTTACCTTTTCCGAAAGAGAAACAATAGTTCGACGCAGAGGAGAAAGTGTTTTTTCAAGTTCGGCAACTTCATCTTTATTTATTGAAAGTTTAGCCTGAACTTGAGAAAGCACTTGCTCAAGTTCATCAGAGTCTGGTTGCGCTTTGGCAAGAAACAACTCATTTTCTTTTTGCTCTTTGACCAGCGTTTCAAGCTCTTTTTCAAGAGCTTGCATAGCCTGAAGCGATTGTGCAGCATCTCTTTGAGCAGAATCACTACGCCCCCTCACACTGGCAACAGATTCAGTAAGTTTTAGAGACTCAGTTTGGGCGCTACGCAATTTGGACTCAAGCGATTCATTTTTCTGCTGAGCTTGCTCGTATGCAGTAAGTAACTTTTGCTCTTCAGATTGCGCCTTTTCCAAAGCACGACGACGTGCCAAGGCGCTATTTTTCTGATCTTCCTCAGAACGGTGAGCAACGATAATTTTTCCATCTGGATAAACAATCGCCCCATCTAATGACGCAATCCTATTGAAGGAATTACTGTTTTTTTGTACCTTAAGCGCATCTGACAAACACGGCACTACATATACATCGCCTAATAACATTTCAATAGCAGAAACGTAAGCAGGTTCTATTTGCAATTCATCAATAAGATGCTTTGCGCCCGAAAAAGAACCTTGGTCAGATTCGCGATTTTGCTTACGCAAATCGTTAATTGGATATGATTTAGTTTCGCAATCAAATACACGAACACTACCGAACTCAGCACTATCGAGCGCATCATGAGCTAAAGATGAAGCAATGTTGCCATCCTGCGCCAATAAACCATGAAGATCTTCGCCTAATAGCATTTCTACTATATCGTCTAATTCAGACGGTGCCTGAATAACGTGAGTTATAAGCTTAGAATTCGATTCAACGTCTTTGTTTGAAGAGAGCAAACGTGCCAATAAAGGATTCGCCTGTTCTGAGGTACGCTCCAATTCCTCAAGTGCTGTTCTTTCTGCACTTGCCTGCGTATAAGCCTCACGAGCATCATCAAGGCTGTGGCGAGCTTGATCACGCTCCACCACTAGTGCATTAAGCGTCTCACGCGCTGTTGCCTCTTTTTTCTCTAATTCATCTAGCTGACTCGAAAGCTCTTTAGCTGTTTTTTGCAGGGATTCAGCTTGAACTTTAGCTGCTTCTAAACGTTTTTTTGCGTCAGTCACATGTGCATCAATCACCTGAGCTCGTGCACGTTTTTCAGATAAGTTTTCTTTAAGAGCCTCTTGGGTTGCCTGAATAGTTTCCTGGCGATGAATTAGCCCACGTTGTTCGGACATGAGTGTATCGATTTTTTTACGCAACGAATTACGCTGAGCAGTTTGAGATTTATAGGTTTCTTCTAAGCGGGAAAGCGTTTGTTGTGCAGCGTTATTTTCTTCGAGAGCTTTTTTTGAAGTTTCTTGAGCTTGCTCAAGTTCTTTTTCTGCAGCGCTGCGGCGAACACGACTTTCTTCAATATATTTAGCCAAGCGTTCCGCTTCTGACAAATAATTAGAACGCTTTTCGCGTACTACCATTGCAGTTGAATTTAAACGCTCAAACGACGCTTGTGCGCGACGATACCGTTCATTAAGTGAAGATTCCTTGCTCCCACGATCGTGCAAAATTTGCTGCAGCTCATCGAGTGCCTGTTCAGCTTCGCTTAATTCATCCTTAACAGAACACTGTTGAGTATCAAGCTGTTCCTCGAGCGCAAGCGTTTCATTCCAACGTTTTTGCAAAATACGTAAGTCATCAACTGCTAACTGAAGCTTTATTTCTTTTAATTCAGATGAAAGCGCTTCGTAAGTGCGCGCCTTACGTGCTTTACGTTCAAGCGGTTTTAACTGGCGCTCTACTTCAGCAGTAATGTCATGTACACGATCTAGATGGGCATCCATCTGAGCAAGCTTTCGCTCTGATTTAGCTTTACGTTCTTTATGCTTTAAAATACCTGCCGCTTCTTCAATAAGCGCACGCCTATCTTCGGGACGCGAAGAGAGCACTGAGTCCAAATTGCCCTGAGAAATAATAGAATTAGTCCCCGTGCCTAAACCAGAGTCGTGCAGGATATCAAGAACATCCATACGGCGAACTACCGTACCATTTATGAGGTATTCACTTTCGCCACTGCGATACATACGTCGGCCAATTGAAACTTCATCAAAATCAACTGGCAACGTTCCGTCGGAGTTATCAAGCAATAATTCTACTTCAGCAACAGAAACTGGTTTGCGCGCAGAAGACCCAGCAAATATTACATCTTCCATTGATTGACCGCGCAGGTTTTTTGCGTTGCGTTCGCCCAAAACCCATAAAACCGCATCTGAAATATTGGACTTACCAGAACCATTAGGACCAACAATAGCAGCCACGCCTGGCTCAAACTTCATAACGGTGCGATCAGCAAAAGACTTAAAACCTTTTAAAGTAAGCGACTTCAGATACACGCAAAGCCCCTTTATTGCTGTTGTTGCTTTTTCTGTTTCTTAGCGCGCTGCGCTGCTTGACGACGCGCTTTTTCTTCCGCTTTAGCTGCCTTTATTGCCGCACGAGCATCAGCCTTACGTTTTTTGTCCTTAGAGTCTTTAGCTTCAAAGAAGGAACTTAGTATCTCTAAAGCAGATTTAGCTGCTTGGCTTTCTGATTCTTTTTTGGTGCGACCTACGCCACGGGCAATTGACTGAACTCCTACAAAAACCTGAGTAACAAAGGTTCTGTCATGCGGAGGACCCTGCGTTTCTACCAAACGATAGGTAGGCGTAATGCCATCTTCTTGTAATCGCTCCTGCAAAACACTCTTTGGATTTTCCGGTTCTTTTGCCATATCAGCACTCATACGAACAATAAGCGTACGCTTAACAAAAGCAACAGCTGGCTCTAAACCACCATCCAAATACAAAGCCGCAACAAGCGACTCGTACACATTTTCTAATGCCGAATGAAGTCCCCTTCGGCCAGTACCGCGCTCTGAAGATCCGAAAAAGATAACGTCCGCAATTCCTAAATCACTTGCAACTTTAGACAATGAGGCACCGGAAACGAGCGAAACCTTAATTCGAGTTAAACCGCCTTCATTAAGATCAGGATAGGCATGATATGCCTCATACGACACAATAGCGCCCAAAATACTGTCGCCCAAGAATTCAAGACGTTCATACGAATCGGAAATTGAATGGCCTTCAGCCGCAGAGGGATGAGTAAGCGCAGCAAGAAGCAACGAACGATCAGAAAAGGTATACCCCAAAATTTCTTCCGCCCGATTAAGCTTTTTTGTATGTTCCGGCTGTTCTTTCACCGTATCCAATCACTCTAAAAAATATTTGACTAATAATTAAAAGCTTCTCCATAAGTAGAAGCACCTTTTTTATTGTAGCCAACCTATTCCGCCGCTGAAATGGTTTGGGCAATTATTCCCGAAACATCCAAACGAACAGTACGAGCTGCAACTAAAATGCCATTTTTAATAGCAGTTTCATTAGATGAGCCATGACCAACCAAGCAAGCACCCTTAACTCCCAAAATAGGAGCTCCGCCATATTCATCGGCAGAAAGCTTGCTCTTTAGATCATAGAGACCGCCTTTAAGGGTGAGAGCACCGATTTTAGTAAGAGCGCTTGACATCATAACGTCCTTGACACTCTTAAACAAAACCGAAGCGGCACCTTCAATTGTTTTCAAGCAAACATTGCCCGTAAATCCATCAGTAACAATGACATCAAATTCGCCTGTTAAAAGGTCACGACCTTCAGCGTTACCTACAAACTGAGGTACTTTTTCACGCATAAGCTCATGAGCTTCTTGGGCAAATTTAGAACCTTTCGTTTCTTCTTCACCAATATTGAGTAAAGCAACCTTCGGATTTTTAATACCAACAACTTGCTCGGCGTAAGGAACTGCCATCTGAGCAAACTGAACAAGATATGAAGGCTTACAGTCTGCATTAGCTCCAACATCACACATAACCACAGGCTTAGTGGGTGAAGGTAAAATGGTGCACAATGCAGGGCGTGCAACGCCTTTGATTCGCCCAACTACCAAGGTTGCTGCCGCAAGACAGGCACCCGTTGAACCCGCAGAAAAGAAACCGCCAGCAACACCTTCTTTGACAAGACGATTACCTACTACAAGGCTAGAATCCTTCTTTTTACGAACAGCATTAGCAGGATGTTCTTCCATGGTAATTTCTTCAGTTGTGGCTTGAGCACGAACACGCTCATGAACTTGCGCAAAAGGAACTACCACTTCTTCAGGACCACAGGCAATAACTTCAAGGTTTTTATCTTCTTCAAGCGCTTGCTCGATACCGGGAAGCACAACTTGCGGACCGAAATCGCCACCTAAAACATCTACCGCAATAACTACGTTTTCAGACATAGAATCTCCTTCAAAAGGGGGCCAATCAAAAGCGTCCATACAAAAATCCCCCGGACATCGCCGGGGGATGCAACTTACTCACCATCAATGAGGCATGCTTTAAGCGGTTTGAATAACCTCACGATCACGATAGTAGCCGCAATTAGGGCATACGCGATGAGGAAGCTTTACTTCACCGCACTGTGGGCATACAGAACGAGAAGGTGAAGCAATTTTGTCGTTTTCGCTTCTACGTGCATGAGTACGAGCACGACCAGTTTTACGCTTTGGCACTGCCATGATTTAACTCCTTCTATGATGCAGGCTTACACCTGTTAATTGCAATCACGCGAAGAAACATTGTAGCTAGGATACAAGCAAATAGCAAGAGAAAATTTAATTTAGTCAGAAAGTAGCCACAATACTAGTCATCAAAGGTGATATTTTTTAATACCGCAAACGGATTTTCGTGAAAGTCATCTTCCTGCTGCGAAGCATCACAAGTGCATTCTTCGTAATTTAAATTTGCACCGCAACCTGCGCATAGCCCCTTGCAATCATCGTCACAAAGAGGCGTTTGAGGAAGTTCCAACGAAAGAGCAGCTATCAAAAGAGAAGAAAGATCAATGGTGTGATCCTCATTAAGAGGTTCGCATTCTTCTTGTTCTTCTTCGGTTAATTCAACATCAGAACCAGGAATAGTGAAATATCCCTCAATTTCACCTTCAAGACGATATTCAGCAGAATCCAAACAACGAACGCACGTAGTAACCGCATCGCCCAAAACAATGCCTGTTACGAGTAAAGATCCACCTGTATTACTTACCGTTACATTCCAAGACAACGGATGCTCAAAAGTGTAGGTATCAGCTCCAAGAGTTAGTTCTGGAAGCTGGTACGACCCTGAAAAAGACGAGCTCTCCGCTGGCGCAAAGAGTTCATCAGGAATAGTGATAAGCAATGTATCCATTAGCGGCCCGAGTTAAGAGAATTTGCATTCAATCGATCGCGACAACGGCGAACGCTATTAAGAGCAGTATCAAGACTTTGCTCTACATGACTAAATACTTCATCTGCATAATCTTCAGCACCTGCACGTGTTTCACGTTCAAGTTCACGTGCTTCAGCCAAAATAGCATCAGCCTGTTGCTGAGAAATGCGCACGATTTCTTGTTCGCTCGCGATAGTAATAGCCTGACTACGAGCATCCTCAATAAGGAGGCTTGCCTGAGCTTCCGCTTCATCAAGCAATGCCTGACGTTCGCGAATTACCTGACGAGCCTGTGCAAATTCACTTGGGAACGTATCACGAATTTCGTCAAGAATCTCAAACGCAGCCTGTGCGTCAACCTGCCTTAAATTATTTTTACCAAAAGCCGGTTTCGAATCTTCAATGAGCATAGTAAGCTCATCAATAAGATTCAATACTCCTGTTTCGTCCATAAATTACCTTTCCGAGCTTTTCGGGAAATATGCGTGATCAGTTACTATACCGCAAAATATCCACGTTCACCTAAAGAGTCTAGCAGAAAGCAACATTTCACGCGCGCTTTGAAGCACATCTCTCAAGAAATTTGAAATAATACTTCATTTTCAGAAGGAATAAGCCTACTTCCCAGATTTTTTATAAGCATCAGCAAAATATTCACGTAATGCGTCTTCAACACAAGGAGGAACGAAACCTTTAATTTCGCCACCCATCGAAGCCATCTCTCGAATAATAGATGAAGAAAGATACATAAATTTAGGAGGAGACATGATGAAAAATGTCTCAAGATCCTGACTCAGTTCGTAATTGAGTGCAGTCATTTGGAATTCATATTCGAAATCAGTAATAGCACGTAAGCCTTTTACCACCACGTGTGCATCCAATTCACGAACACAATCAACAAGCAAGCCATCAAAGCTAATAACGCTTACATTAGGAAGATCCGCTACTGCCTGAGTTGCTAAATTCACCCTTGTTTCAAGGTTAAACATTGGATTCTTTTTTACTGATTGCGCTACCGCCACTACGACATCGTCAAAAATTTGAGAGGCTCTTTTGATAACATCAACGTGGCCTGCGGTGATGGGATCAAATGTTCCCGGAACAACCGCTCTCTTCATTTCTATTCCTTCCTAAGGGTAATAAGAGAAGTGTCTCCGTAGTTTTTTACAGAAATATGCACGTATTTTAACTCATTAACTGCTTGAATGACTGAATCTGTGTCTTTTTTCGCGTACTCGTAACAGATTAAAGCACTAGCTGCTATTAATCCCGCTTCATCAAGACCCTTAATTAACCCCACAATATCATTGACATCGTAAGCATAAGGCGGATCAAAAAACATTAAATCAAAAGGCTGTTGCAAGCTTTGGGGCAGCGTAAACGCATCACCCTTGCGAATTGAATATCTATCGCGTGACAGTTTAAGGGATCTGCAATTTTGATCAATGATTCCTTGAGCTTGTCTATCCTGCTCACAAAACAAACAATGCGCCGCTCCGCGACTTATACATTCAAGGCCAAGAGCCCCCGATCCTGCAAAAGCATCTAGCACCCGCGCGCCCTCAAAAGATCCCCGTGCGCTAAATAAAGAACTCATCAGCGCTTCACGAACCCGATCAGTTGTTGGACGGGTATTTGATCCTTTTAAGGTTTTAAGCGGTCGGCCCCTAAATTCCCCCGCTATTATTCTCACTAATTTCTCGCTTTCTGTATAAGTTTCAGTTCACGCTTCAATAAGGACTGTTCATCGCTTGATATAGTTTGTCCAGAATAGCACGCTTTAGCGTCATGATATGCCGCTTCGATGATAGCTTTATCGCGCACTACGTTTACTAAAGCAAGCCGAGAACGACCATGCTGGCGGCTTCCGAAAATGTCGCCTTCCTTTCGCAAGGATAAATCATATTCTGAAAGCGCAAATCCATCGTCAACTTCTTCCATGATATGCAATCGCTCTAACGCCTGGGGCGCTTTCGAGCGGGACACTAAATATACCTGGCCCGAAAGCGTTCCGCGCCCTACTCTGCCTCGGAGCTGATGCAGCTGAGCAAGACCAAATCTATCAGCATCTTCGATGATCATTACCGTAGCATTTGGAACATCTATACCAACTTCAACAACAGTGGTAGAAACAAGTACCTGAATTTCTCCTTTACGAAAATCTTCCATGATCTGGGATTTTTCCTGCGCACTCATCTTGCCATGTAAAAGGCCAACTCGTGCATTAGGCACAACTTGCTCCTGCAATACTTTCGCATGAAGTGTAGCAGCAGAAAGTGTATCCCCCACTTCATCATGTTCAATGCCCCACTCAATTGCAGCGTATTCAATTGATGAGGTTTCACCAGAATCATCACTAGAACTTTTTTCTTTGCCAGATTCTTTTAAATCAAGTCCAATTAGGGGACAAATAACATAAGCCTGTTCTCCTCTTTCAAGCGCAGCACGAAGCCCATCGTAAGCAATACCCTCTTCGGAAAAATGACAAACCGTGGTTGTTCTGCCACCTTGTTTTGAAGGGGCTTTATGCAAATAAGAAAGAGAAAGGCCACCATATAGAGCAAGCGCTAATGAACGCGGAATAGGCGTTGCAGTCATAGATAGAATATCTGCACCTGGCGCTTTTTCAATTAAAGCTTGGCGCTGTTCAACACCAAAACGTTGCTGTTCGTCTATACACACAAGAGAACATTTTAGCGGGGTGATGTCTTTTTCTAAAAGAGCGTGAGTACCAAATAGAACTTGAAGTTCTCCTGAATTAAAGCGATTTAATAAACTACTACGTTCAACTGACGAAGTGGAACTTGTAAGAATTGCCCACGATATGCCAATTTCAGATAAGAAAGAACCAAGCGAATTGCCATATTGCTGAACCAAAACTTCAGTTGGTCCCATCATCATGCCTTGCGTACCTGAATCTGCACAAGCAGCAAGCGCGAAACCGGCAACAATTGTTTTACCCGTACCAACATCACCCAACAGCAAGTGATTCATTGGACTATTTGCTGCCATCTTTTCAGAAATATCTTCAATTGCTAAAACCTGATCATCGGTTAATGGGAAAGGCAACAAAGCATGCAAAGCATCCTGACATGGTCCATTTATAACGTGCTGATAAGGTTTGATGTTGGCAATTCGTTTTTGCTCCTGATCAAGTAACTCTAGCTCCAAAAAGAACAGCTCTTCGTAGCGCAGGCGCCTTTTTGCCTGATCAGCATCATGAAGTGAATGGGGATTATGAATTCCCCTTAAAGCCTGATAACGAGAATACAAGCGATATCGTTCACGAATTGATAAAGGAAGAGGATCGTACGTACCTTCAATTACCTGTAAAGCATTTGTAATAATGCGACGCATGGTAGTTCGGGGTAATTTTGCAGTTGCAGGATGTACTGGAAGAACAACGCCCTCAAGAGCCTCCCCTTCTTCATGCACCACAACAAGAGGATTCGTCATCCTCTTAAAGCCATAAGAGAAATCTACCTTTCCTGAAACGGAAATGCGCATACCCTTTTCAAGCGACTCCATTAGCCAAGGCTGATTAAAACAGGTCACTAATAAAATACCCGAGCCATCCAACAAAGAAATTTCAACAATATTAAGACGCGGTTTCGGGCGCTTCTGCTTCATCTCATAGATAGTGCCAAAAATAGTGTATTGCTTGCCAATTTCAGCTTGTTGAACACTAACAACCTGTGACATATCAATATAGCGGTGAGGATAGAGCGAAAGCAGGTCACGAATCGTTTTCACTCCAAACGAACGATACAAAACTCGTGCCCGAGCTTCGCTGATTTGTTTCACGCTGGAAACAGGATTATCCAAAGCAAAAGTAGCATGAAGGCGGTCAAGGTATATACCCTGATCCGCCTTCATGCTGTGATTTTGAATTGTTGTCATAAGGGATTATCGCCCGCTACATTAAACAATTAAGGAGTTCTGCTTCTAGATTTTACTCAACCGAAAGAACAATAGGATACAAAGGTTGCTCACCACGATGAGAATCAATTTCTAAATCTTCATATGCTTCCTCAATTTTCTCAATCAAGGACTCAAATTCTTCGTCGGAGAAATCTTCACCTGCAAGAATAGTCAAGGTATCAGCATCTTCGGCTTCTAGTACTTCTAAAACACGCAATGTTGCATCTTCAATTGAATCAGATACAACTTCCAACTCACCATCAGCAATACCAATAACGTCGCCATCATGAATAGGATTGCCATGAACATCTTTAGAATCCTTAATGGCACGTGTTACCTCGCCCGTTTTTACTTCTTCACGTGCATCAGACATTTCCTCAACATTTTCTTCCAAAGAAGCTGTTTCATCAAAAGCAAACATTGCAGAAAACGCCTCAGGAACGCTCTTAGTTGGAACAACAGCACAAGGTTTATCAGATACGTCCGCGCATGATTGAGCAGCCATAATAATATTGCTATTGTTTGGCAAAATAATTACCGCATCAGCATTTACGGAATTTACCGCATCCAACAGTTCTTTCGTTGAAGGATTCATGGTTTGACCACCTGATACCACGTAGTCAATCCCCAAGCTTTCCAAAATTGCTGCGTTGCCAGAACCAGCAGCAACCGCAACAAAGCCAATAGGCTTAGCTTCTTCTGCCTGTTCCTGTTCCTTTTCTAGTTTTGCGCTGCGCTCTTCACTTTGAAGTTTCATATTGTGAATAAATACTTCAGAGATTTGTCCGCGTTCCAAAAAGTATGCGAGAACTTTGTCTGGAGTATTTGAATGGACATGAACCTTGAATTTAGGATTGCTGCCAACGCACAGTTCGCAGTCACCCATCGTTTGCAAGAAATCAAGAGCCTCTTCAGGATCAAGCGTATCTGAATCAACCAGGAATTCATTGCAATACATATATGCAGAGCCTTCCCAGTCGTTAATCTGTTCAATTTCTACCTTAGGAGCGGCTGTTCGGGCAAAAGCAAGTTCATCACCCAAAGATTCAGTGCGCCCCGTTAATGCTGCAACAAAAGAATCAAAGAAAATAGCAATGCCATAGCCGCCTGCATCTACTACCCCATTTTCTTTTAGAACAGGCAAAAGATCAGGGGTACGCTGAACTGAAGCATATGCCTCGCCTACGATAAAGCGAAGGCCTTCTTCTAAGTCCATTTTCTTCTTACGAGCTTTATGAGCCGCACTTGCAGTATCACGCAATACGGTAAGAATGGTGCCTTCTACCGGTTTACGTACCGCATTGAAAGCAACTTCGACTGCACGATCAAAAGCATCATCAACTGCAGTAAGATCAAACGTTTCATGATCAGCAATGCCTTCACATAAACCGCGCATGATTTGAGAAGTGATAACACCTGAATTACCACGAGCACCCATTAAAGCACCTGAAGTAATAGCGCGACGACGCTCATCGTCGGTTGCCCCAATAGGCAGTTTTGCCAGGTTTTCTACAACCATGGCAAGGGTAAGCGACATATTGGTTCCTGTATCACCATCAGGAACAGGAAAAACATTTAGTCGATTAATTTCCTCTTTACGAGCAGCTAACGCTTTCGCTGCAGCAGCGATAGCATTAACGATATCGTTAGACGTATAGTTGCTCATTTGTTTGAACTAGCTCCTCTATTGACCTGATCGCTTGGCAATAAGCGCACAAAAATATGCGAAACCTGTCACAAATGCTCAAGCGGACCTACCGTCGCTAAATTTAAAGGTTAGCGAACCTTAATTCCCTGAACATGAACTTCGACACCTTTAAAAGGCGTACGAACAAATTCTCTTAATGCGAAAGAAACCTGATCAACGAGGTTTTCAGAAACCGTACTAATGTTAACCCCGTGTTCGAGAATGACATACAGGCTTACCAGTGTGCCATCTTCATCAGTTGAAACAACAATGCCACGACGCAAACGAGATTTAGGAAGTATTTTCACTAAACCATCAACCGCATTAGGTGCCGCCATTCCAACAACGCCGTAGCACTGAAGAGCAGCATGACCCGCTACATCTGCGATTACATCTTCGGAAACGACAAGGTCGCCCGCAATTACATTGCTCATAATATATCCTTTCAAAGATGGCATATACACATGCCATCAATTGACTAGTAGCCAAAATAATAGTATAGCTGATTGGAGCATAAGCCTAATCGAGACACAACGTTTGCATCGAAGATACAAAATTACTTCGATTGACTAACTATTTTTCTTTATTTCTATCAGATACAAAAGACTTTCAAGAAAAACTCACAAAGAAATGTCTTGGATGAAGAAAATCACTGTGGTATAGTATTAGGGCTTTTTGGAAATCAACGGTATTTAACCGTACCAAATATCAGAGTAAATGGAGTTGATTTAGAATGTCCAAAGTTTGCGAGATCTGCGGTAAGGCACCAAGCGCTGGTCGTAGCATCAGCCACTCTCATCGTGTAAGCAACCGCACCTTCCGTCCTAACATCCAGAAGGTTACCATCAAGGTAAACGGCAAGGTAAAGCGTGCTAATGTTTGCACTAAGTGCATGAAGGCAGGCAAGATCGAACGCGCATAGTTTAGCGCTTCGCTTTGTGGGCAGAGTTAACTCTTCCCATTTGCATATCACAAATAATTTGCCACCCATTCGGGTGGCTTTTTGTGGTTTTAGTTCTTTATTATTAGTTCTTGGTTTGAATCTTACTTAAACTCTAAAAGATTTAAACCAAACATCTAAACGTTATATTTAGCGTTTCTTACCGAATGAAAAAATATCTTTCAAATCACCCATTGTTCCTGAAAGTTCGGTAATAACTTCTTTTCCATCGCGATAGATATTGCCAATTGCCCTACCCGCATCGGCTAGGTTTTCCTTCATATCGTCAGTAAAAATTTCTTTTTTCTTATCCGAACCATCAGCTTCATCTGTTGCTTCAGCAGAAGAAGTTGCTGCTTTGTTAGACTTTTCAGAATCATTTTTAGATTCAACAGCCTGGGCTTCATTTGTTTCATTGGTTGCAGCATTAGAGCTGTCTGCAGAAGGCACTTCACTAGAACTCGTTTTTTGTTCGTCTTCCGAATTGCCAGAATCCTGCTGCGCTTGCGCCGCTACCTTTTCAATTTCGCACTGAAGCAAATACAGCTTGTCGTCTATCTTGTCGAGCTTACCAACGTATTCAGGTGCTTCGCCTGAAAGTTTATCTACCGCCCCACGAACGTCATCAAGACGCGCATGAAGGGTGTCAATCATTTTATAAACGTCTTCGTTCATGCTTCTCCTCTTAGCGATAACGCTGTTTCATTGCTCGTTCAATTTCTCGCTTAGAATCACGTTCTGCCATGGCAGCACGTTTATCGTAGAGTTTTTTACCACGAGCTACGGCAAGTTCAAGCTTTACGCGCGAATTACGGTCGAAATAAATCTTGATCGGTACTAAAGCCATACCTTTTTCTTGCGTCTTGCGTTCTAAATCACGAATTTCTTTTCTATGAAGTAGCAGCTTACGCTTCCGATCGGGATCAGGATTGTTAAGATTGCCATGACTATACGGAGAAATATGGAGGTTGTTGAGCCATACTTCTCCTTTTCGGATGAGCGCAAAGCAGTCCGTAAGCTGACAGTTATTTTCGCGCAGCGAACATACTTCTGTACCTGTTAAGACTATGCCCGCTTCATAGGTTTCTACAATTTCGTAATCGTGAAATGCACGACGATTTTTCGCAATAGTTTTTTCAGTTTTTGCTGCCATAGTTTCTACATTCCTGGAACAAACGAAACATCCTCATCCAAATCAAGGATAAAACGCTTTAATAAAGCTACTGTTTCTTCAAGATCAGAAAGCTTAAGCACTTCTGTTGGAGTGTGCATATAGCGCAAAGGAATTGATACAAGACCCGCAGCGCAACCCCCACGCTGAACCTGCATAGTACCCGCATCGGTACCGGTAACGCCAGGTTCTGCTTCGAACTGAACAGAAATGCCTTCTTTCTTGGCTGCTGCACATAAACGCTCAAACACTACAGGATTAATGTTAGGACCACGAGCAATAACAGGACCTTCACCACATACAATCTTTCCATAACGACTTTGATCGATGCCAGGATAGTCAGTAGCATGAGTAACATCAACTGCTATTGCCACATCAGGGTTCACTCCATACGCAGAAGTAGTACCACCGCGCAAACCAATTTCTTCCTGTACCGTAGCAGCGCAAATATAATCACCCATTGCAGGACCATGCTTCTTTAATTCTTCCATAACACGGGTAATAGTATATACACCTGCTTTATCATCAAAACCGCGAGAGACTGCCATACCTTTACCCATTTTTTCGAAACCTACTCCATAGGTAATAACATCGCCCACACGCACCAAGGACTTAACACGACGCGGAGAAAGACCAAGATCAATTACCAATTGAGAAAGCGGAGTAACATTTTTACGCTCTTCAGGTTCAATCAAATGGATAGGCTTACGTCCTACAACACCACGCAGTGTTTGCGTTTGCGTATGTACATCAACACGCATACCAGGCAATACTGCAGCATCAACACCACCCACCGCAGAAACGCTTAAAAAGCCCTGATCGCTAATATGGGTAACCATTAATCCTACTTCGTCCATATGGGCAGCGATCAATACCGAAGGAGCAGCTTCAGAACCCTTTAAACGGGCATGAACAGAACCCATAACATTCGTTTCAATTTCATCAGCAACATCCGCCAAACGCTCACGAAGCAAATTAGCAACTTGGACTTCCGTACCCGTAACAGACGGAGTTTCTAAAAGTGATTTCAAATATGCTTTATCTACCTTAGCCATGAATACCTCTCTAAATATGCATACGTTAATTCAAGCCAACTAATATTCTTGTTCATTATATATAGTAAAGTTAAACAAAAAGAAGACTTCCCTTTGTAATTATCATGTATCAAACTACTCACTTTGTAGTTAACCCAACGGTTTTAAGCGCAAGTAAACTCGTGCACCTTTATAGCCATTTATCACTCGCATAGGTTAATCGAGCATCATGGTGTTCTTCCGGAGCAAGCTTAAAACTAAGACGCCTACCGCGTGGATATGCTCCTGTTAATACCACGCGAAGTTTCTGGCCTAATCTATACACCCTACCAGTAGATACACCACTTAGCAGATGGCGAGCTGGATCATAGGAAAAGTATTCATCGCCCAATTCTTCAACAGGTAAACTTCCTGTTGCTGTATTTTCCAAACGAAGTGTTACCCCAAAAGTTGTTACTTGAGAAATAACACCATCAAACGTTGAACCAATAAAGCCTTCCATGTATTCAACAATCTTTACCAGCTGTGACTGTCGGGCAGCTTTTTCTGCTTTACGCTCCATAGCAGAAGAATGTTCCGCCATCCAAGGAAGTGCATTTTTTTGCGCTTCGAATGATTCACTCTTGCCGAAAAATCCTTCTTTTAGCATTCGATGAACCAGTAAGTCAGGATAGCGCCTAATAGGAGATGTGAAATGGCAGTAGGTATCAAGAGCAAGCCCGTAATGGGGATCATGCTCTGTCCTGTATACGGCACGCTTCATGGAACGTAGCAGCAACGTATTTACCAGCTCCTGTAACGGATTACCCTGTACACGCGTCAAGATTTCCTGCAACGTATGAGGATTACCATTGCAGAACAAATGTTTATCAACATCTTTACATAAGGGAAATTCTTTTAAGACAGTATAAAGATCCCTCAATGCTTGACCATCAGGTTCATCGTGCACACGAAAAACGCAAGGTAGATTCTTTCCCGAAAGCCATTGAGCAACTAAATGATTAGCTAGAATCATTGCCTCTTCAATAAGCTGTGTTGCATCAGTTTTTCGACGATAAATAATTTCAACAGGGCGACGCTGTTCATCAAGTCGAGCTTTTGCCTCTACCCTATTAAAGTCCATACAGCCATCTTGTTTGCGCAGATCAAAAAGCTTCTTAGCAAGCTTATTTAAAGCAACTATACGTTCTTGAAGCTTTTCGATGCACGCAGAAGATACTTGAATGGCACCATGAGGAACCTCACATGACCGAAAAGCCTGTTCAGTTTGCTCTAACGAATAGCCTTTTTCAGCAGAATCAAGAAGCACCTGCGCCTGATCGTACGACAAGCGCGCAGAAGAGCGAATAACCGACGGAAAAACATCATACGAAAGCACTTTTCCCGCAGGACTAAGAAGAACTTCAACGCTTATAGTGCAGCGATCCTGCCCTGGAACAAGCGAGCATATGTTGTTACTCAAATGTTCCGGAAGCATAGGTATTACACGATCTACTAAATAGACCGAAGTAGCTCTTCTTCGAGCATCTAAATCAAGAGAGGTGCCATACGCCACATAGCGTGAAACATCTGCAATATGTACTCCAAGACGATAGTTTTCATCTTCACGTTCTAACGAAACCGCATCGTCAAAGTCGCGCGCGTCAACAGGATCAATGGTAAATATAAATTCACCCGTTAAATCCCTATACCCAGAAGCAAAAGCATCTTCAGCTGAAACCGCACAAGCGTTTGCTTCATCTAAAGCATTTTGAGAAAACTCAGTTTCAAACTGCTGTTCAGCAATTATTAAGTCAATTGCAATATCGGTATCATCTTCAGAACCCAACACACGCACTATTTGACCAGTAGCAGCCGAAGAACGCGTAGGAAATTCATGAATTTGAACTTCTACTAAATCCCCTTCCTTTACCTGAGGGGAATCACGTCGAAGAGTGAAAATATCATAATGAATAGCAGGATCTTCCGGTACGACAATGCCGAATGGTTCCGCAATTTCATATCTTCCAATAAACGTATCACGGCAGCGCATCAAAACTTTAGTTACGCGAGCTGTAGGTCGACGAGTAAAACCAGATGAATAGCTTTTAGAATCATGAGATGATAAACGACTCACCTCAACCAAATCACCGGGAAAAGCTCCATTAACCTTAGATGCCGGAATAAAAAATTCCCCTTCGGCTGTTTTTACGAAACCAAAGCCCTGCGCATTAAGCTCAAGAACACCTTGGGGACGAGCTTTTGGACGGCGACGAGCTTTTGAACTACGTCGTGCCATGCGCGCTCCCTTTCTTAATCAATTAGCGATCGCGCCACATCAATTGCAACGCTTTCTTGCGTATTAGCATTATCCGCCTCGACATCAGGGGAAACTCCACTGCCATCAATCTGACGACCATTTGGAGTTAGGTAATATGCAGCGGTATATCTAAGCGCACCACCAAAAGAAAGTGGCTGCATAATTTGTACGCTTCCCTTTCCAAGGGTACCAGAGCCCACTACACTAGCACGCCCTGTTTCTTGTAAGGCAGCGGCTAGCACCTCAGCACAACCAGAAGTTCTTCCGTTGGTAAGAACAACTAAGGGAGCACTTGTTATGCTGCTACCATCTGCGCTGCGCGTAGTTATTCCATCAACGGTTTCAATTTGAACTACTTCACCGCTTTGAATAAACAGTGATGCTATATCAACGGCTTGAGTTAGATAACCACCTGGGACATCGCGAATATCCAAAACGAAAGCATGGGCACCTTCATTAGTAGCAGCGGACACGGCATCCGAAACAAGCGAAGCTGAATCAGAAGTAATTTGAGTAAGCTTAATCACGGCAACATTATCACGCATTTCATAGGTGACATTATTTTCGGTACCAGAAGAAAAAGTTAGCGAAGTATTAAACGTTGTTTCTTCACTACCCGATTCACTGCTTGGCCTGTTCCACACGATAAAGACTGATTCGCCTTCTTCACGAGAAAGCGCATTAAGAACATCAGGAGCGGTCCAATGATCTTTCGAGATACCATCGATAGAGACTATGCGGTCTCCCGGTTGAACTCCCGCTGCAGCTGCTGGAGAAGATTCAAACACATCCGCTGCATAACAATCACCTTCGGATTCGCCAAAAAGTACACCAATACCAGCTTCGGGGTTTTTGGTTGTTGAAAGATAGGACTGATAGCTTTGTTCATCATAGTAGCGAAGATAAGGATCGTTAATGGAGCCTAAGAAAGCCGGAAGGACTTCTCCAGTTGCCTGATTCAGATCATAGCTTTCCATACTGCTTTGTTCCAAAATGCCTTCAACTTCTGCAACACGAGCAGACAATGAATTATAGGTATCACCTGAAACAGTCATTCCAGGATTAACTTCTGAATCAATATCAAGAGACGACAGTCCCATAGCGTTAAGCAAATCGGTATTACCACGAACAAGAAAGCCTGCACAAAAAACAAGGCATACGAAAATGCAAGCACCGAGAATTTTCACGATGCTTGCATTGTGCTTATTCTTAGAAGCCGCTTTTGCCGTTTGTTTAAACGTATCCAACGATTCCTTCGATTCTTCGCTTTGGTTGAACCTAGACCTTCAAGTAACGACGCATTGCGAATGCAGATCCAAGAAGACCAATTACCAAGCCTGCAACAATCAAGGCTACATAGATCAGTATAAACATTGAGAGGTCTACTGACACGGGCAACCATGGAAGAGCGGTAGATATTTGCGGAAGAACAAAGTTTCGTGCTATTTCCATTACAAGAATTGCCAACAGCGAGCCAATGATTGCATGCAAAGCGCCTTCAGCCAAGAATGGCCCGCGAATAAAACCGTTAGATGCACCAACTAAACGCATAATTGCAATTTCCTTACGACGAGCAAGGATAGCCAAACGAATGGTGTTATTGATAAAGATGAAAGCAATAACAATCAACAGTGCAATTAAAGCAATACCAGCGATACGAATTGCATTGGTCAATGAGAACAACTTATCAACCGTCTTCTGACCATAGTTAAGTGAATCAGAAGGATCATCAGGGTTATCACATACGTTAACAAAATCCTGGTTTGCAATAATTTGATTTGCAACATCAGATACGCTTTGCGCTTCAGCAAGCTCAACATCGATTGATGCTGGAAGCGGATTCTGTCCGTCTAGCTGATCTACAATTTCTGGATTAGAAGTAGACTGGCGGAAGTTTTCAAGCGCCTGGTCTTTATCGGTAAACGTTACTGTTTCTACACCTTGATAGCCCTGAATTTGATCCATTACCTTTTGGATATCATCCTGAGATGCATCATCTGCAACAAACGCAGTAATGGATACCTGGTTTTCAACCGAAGCAACAACGTTATTTACGATTGCACCGCAAACGCAAAAAATACCGATGATAAGCAACGATAAGAAGATCGTAATAATAGAACCAAGTGTTGTAGATAAATTACGAGTAAAGCCCGTAAGAGATTCGCGAAAGAAATAAAACAGACTAGACATCGAATCCGTACACCCCCCTGTCCTGGTCGCGTGTTAAGACGCCGCGGTCAAGTGCAATAACGCGACGGCGCATGTTGTCAACCATTTCACGGTCATGGGTAGCAACAAGAACAGTAGTGCCAGTGCGGTTAATACGTTCAAGCAAGTCCATAATGCCGCGAGAATTTTGTGGGTCAAGGTTACCAGTTGGTTCGTCACATACCAGCAATGGTGGACGGTTAACGATAGCACGCGCAATAGATACGCGCTGCTGTTCGCCACCAGAAAGCTGATCAGGACGCTTTTCCAATTTGTCCTGCAAACCTACCAAACGCAAAACTTCAGGAACTTGCGTACGAATTACATGACGAGATTTACCGATTACCTCCAATGCGAAGGCAACATTTTCAAATACCGTCTTATTAGGTAAAAGCTTAAAGTCCTGAAATACGCAACCAATATTGCGCCTTAGATAAGGCACACGCCAGTTACGCATTGCTGTTAAATCTTCATCCGCAATATAAATCTTGCCTTGAGTTGGCTTAATTTGACGGATTAAAAGATTAATGAAGGTTGATTTACCAGAACCGGAATGACCAACCAAGAACACGAATTCGCCAGGATAAATATGAAGTGATACATCATTCAGCGCTGGTTTATTAGGCTGAGCTTCATACACCTTTGTTACATGTTCAAGTGTGATTACGGGATTTCCCGTGTACTGGGGGGCGGAATCCTCCACGTTTACAACCGGCAGCGACTCAGATAGCTGAGAGGCTACTTGGTTTACGCGAGGCTGCTGGGCATGCCTGCCCATCGATTCCCCGTTAAACTCATTCGTCACAGTATGCTCCGTTCATGTGTTATAAATCCTGAGACGTAAAAAGTATATCAGTCCTGTACGCGACTACGTACCTTCTTCACAGCTTGTACAATCGCTTCGGCATCAAGTTCGAAATAACGAAGCAGTTCATCAAATTCGCCTGACTTACCAAAACGATCACGTACCGCTACAAATTCCAAAGGACAAGGCTGCTTCTGTGCAACAACTTCGCTTACCGCCGAACATAATCCACCATACATAGAATGCTCTTCAGCAACTACCCCACAACCAGTTTTAGCAAGAGAGGCAAGAATGGTTTGTTCATCAAGGGGCTTCACGCAGAAAGCATCAATTACTTCAGCAGATATACCCTGTTCAGCAAGCATTTCTGCCGCTTTCATAGCTTGCGCGATTTCAACACCGCACGCAACTAAAGTTACATCAGTGCCCTCACGTAAAACATACGCCTTACCCATTTCCAATTCAACCTCTGGCGCATATACCGCAGGAACACTTGCACGTCCCATACGAATATACACAGGACCTGGCGTATGAGCTGCCAACTTAATAGCGGCACAACATGCGGAATAGTCCGCTGGCACCAAAACACGCATATTAGGAAGACCACGCATTAGAGAAATATCTTCAAGCATTTGGTGAGATCCACCATCAGGACCTACCGAAATGCCCGCATGTGTTGGTGCAATTTTTACATTGAGATTCGAATATGCCACCGTATTGCGGATTTGATCATAGGCACGACCCGTTCCGAATACCGCAAATGATCCAGTGAAAGCAACATTTCCCGCAAGAGAAAGACCCGCTGCAACACCAACCATGTTTTGCTCAGCAATACCAACGTTGAACAAGCGATTAGCGTTTTCAGGACGAGCTTCTGCAAATTTCTTAGTAGTAGTAGAGCCCGTTAAGTCAGCATCTACCGCAACAATATTCATGCCTTCTTCAGCAAGCTGAGCTAAGGTGACACCGTAAGCAGCACGGGTAGCCTTCTTTTCTTTTGCCTGTTCGGGGCTAGCAAGCTTTACCACGTTACTTCACTCCATTCAGTTCAGCGCGCTGTGCTTCTAATTCAGCAAGAGCCTTTTTAGTTTCTTCATCATTTGGTGCTTTACCATGCCAACCAGCTTGATCTTCCATGAAGGAAACGCCCTTACCCTTTACCGTATGAGCAATTACAAGCTTAGGCTGAGGGGTGTCTGATGCCTTCAAACTAGAAAGCAGCTCGATAAGAGCGTCCATGTCGTGACCATTCACTTCATGAATTTCCCAACCAAAAGCTGAAAACTTATCTTTCAGTTCGCCTGAAGCACAAACGTCTTCAACATGACCATCAATCTGAAGACCGTTTATGTCAATAATCGCAATGAGATTGCCAAGTTTCTGGAATGCGGCAAACGTAGCAGCTTCCCAAACCTGACCCTCTTGACATTCGCCATCACCCATTACCGTGAATACACGATTTGGTTTTCCGTCAAGTTTCAAACCAGCGGCAAGGCCTGATGCAATAGAAAGACCTTGACCAAGAGATCCAGTTGAAACTTCAATGCAATCAAGTAAATTAGAATCAGGATGACCCTGCAAGCGAGTTCCTAATTTACGAAGGGTTTTTAATTCTTCAACAGGAAAATAACCAGCTTCTGCCAATGTTGCATACAAAGCAGGGGCTGCGTGACCTTTTCCTAAAATGAAACGATCTCTACCATCCCATTTAGGATTTGAAGGGTCGTGCTCCATTACACCACCGAAATACAAGGCCGATAAAATATCGGTGCATGAAAGAGATCCACCAGGGTGGCCGCTTCCCGCTTCGTGAATCATCTCGATGATGTCGGTGCGAATTGCGCAAGCCTTTTCCTTAGCTGTAAGGGAATTCATGGCTTCCTTTCGATCGAGGGGTGAGGCTCTTTATAGCGATGCTTTCCAACGATGATATCCAATGACAAATTCATCAATATCACCACTGTCTCTTATACACATCTCCGAGCCCACGAGACGGACTCCTATCTC
>ENA-OZGV01000150-OZGV01000150.1-human-gut-metagenome-genome-assembly--contig:-NODE-150-length-43695-cov-15.114780_pt1 | contig 43695 bp, 36 predicted proteins | sample MGYA00245120_ERZ653665 | MGnify/ENA primary metagenome ERZ653665 (study PRJEB26926, sample SAMN06165250) | human gut metagenome | biome: ENVO:00009003; feature: ENVO:2100002; material: ENVO:00002003... | reverse complement strand
ACAGGCTATATAAACATTAAAAAGCTAAATGCTGTTAAAGAAATTTTGATGCGTTTTCTCTGACTCAATTTTTAAGAAAAAGCAAGAAGGTGCCTAACTATATTTAAAAATAAATACATAAGCTTTTGTTTTTAAGCCGGACAACATATTGCGACAAATAAATTATCATTACCTTTACAAAAAGATAAGAATCAAACAATCATGGACGTCCTCTCCAAAGACCAGCGGCACAAAAACATGGCTGCCATTCATTCGGCCAACACCAAGCCGGAAATGATAGTCAGGAAGTATCTGTTTGCCCACGGATTCAGATACCGCCTGAACCATCCGCGTCTGCCAGGACGTCCGGACATTGTGCTGCGGAAATACCGCACCTGCATCTTTATCAACGGCTGTTTCTGGCATGGTCATGAGGGTTGCAAATATTACGTTATTCCCAAATCGAACACGGAGTTCTGGACACGAAAAATCACACGCAACATCGAGCGTGACAAGCGGGTACAGCAGGAACTGGCACGAATGGGATGGCATTGCATGACGATATGGGAATGTGAACTGAAACCCAAGCAACGGGAACAGACGCTCTTGGCACTGGAATATACGCTCAACCATATTTACCTGAAAGACCACACCGTGAGCTATTCCTTTGACGAAGAAGAGAAACCGCTTATGGCTGCGGAAGAATCAGAAGATACTTATCATACCCCGAACAATAAATAAACCTCACAATATGAACTCATTCATCCCCATCTTTTCAGCCTTCTTCATCCTGCTCGGACTTCTCGTCTGGAGATTCCCCAAACTCATTGCAGGATACAACACCATGACGCCCGAGCAACAAAAAAAAGTCGACGTCAAAGGGCTCAAAGCCTTCATGTGCCGTGTGTTCTGCGCAATCGGCGTACTGGTTTTCGTGAGCTACCTGCTCCTGCGGCTGTTCATGGACGAAGCGTCGGCTATCAACATCAGTTCCATAGTAGTGCCCATAATAGGAGTTATCTATCTACTGGCCGGTGGCCAACGGTACGATCACAACTAACGGGATGCCTGGGCGATAATCTCCTTTACTTCGCAGCACTCTCCTTCCCGACGGATGCACCAGAACGGGACGGACTTGGCATCAGTAAACTCTTTCATTCGCCAGGCTGATTCGAAACCGCTAGCCACGAAATGCATGGGCACGAACAGGCCGGTACGGAACACGTCGAGGAACTGACGGGCTCCGCGGGTGTAGCCGTTGCCGATGCGCCCGTCTACGGGGAACATCACCACGTCAAAACGGTCGGTGAGCTTGCGGATATCTTTCAGCTCGCCCAGGAAACGCTTTTCTTCCTTAGCAGGGTCAATGTCGATGCCGAAGTCGGGGCTGTAGACCAGTCCCCCGTGATAATCGTCGGTCAGGAAACGGGCGTACCAGTTGTTCAGGTCGCCGGCATGGAAGATACGCTTGCCATCGGTCTCTATCACCCACGACACGCCGCTGTCGTTGCTTCCGGTGGCCGTCACGCGGAGGAGTTCGTCTTCCCACGTAGCACCTTTCCCCAGCCAGGCGTCGGCTTCTTCCTTCTGCGCCCGACGGTGTTTCAGGATGTCTTTCGAAAGGATGTAGCGCACATTCGCTTTCCGGGTCCGCCAGGAGAAGATGTCGCGGTTGAAATGGTCTTCATGGAAATGACTGGAGAAAACGTACAGGGGCTTGGGCGACTGCAACAGACGGGGCATCACGCCGGCAGGATCCATCCAGTAGTCGAACACGAGGATGCAGCGGTCGGTCTCGAGGGCAAAGCCGCTGTGGAAGATATAGGTGAGTTGCATAGGCTGCTTGAATAGTTTGTGCAAAGATAGCGTTTTTGCCGGAAAGCGTGATATTACTTACAAAGGCAGAAAAAGATACGTCCAAAATATTCGTATCTTTGCGTCAAACTAACTGCTACATGGAGAATACGAAACAAGACATAAAACGCATGCAGTGGGAAAACGACCCGCTCTACCGACTGATAAGAACCATCAAGAATGTGATGGACCGATACTACCTCGACCCTCTCATCGGATTGCTTTTCCCGACGGCGGGCGATATTTTCTCTTCGGCCATGACACTGCCCTTTCTCACGGTGTCACTGTTCAAAATCAAGTCCATTCCCCTCACTCTGGCCATCCTCTACAACATGCTGGTGGACATGATGCTGGGTATCATTCCGCTCTGGATTGGCGACCTGCTGGATATTTTCAGCCGTTCGTACGCGAAAAACTACCGCTTGATTGTGGGGTTCGTGGAAGGTGACAAAGAGGTGATTCAAGAGGTGAACCGCAAAGCCGTGGTGACAGCCGTGGGCATCCTGGTGCTGTGCGTAATTATCTACTGGGTGGCCAAACTGGCTATCTACCTGACCACGACACTTTGGGAATGGATAAGCGGACTGTTTTAAGTATCCCGGAAAATACGTACCTTTACGCCAAAATCATTCATAATGGGAAAAAAAGAATACATGCAGGCCAACAAGGACTGGCTGGCCGAAAAGGCAAAGGAAGAGGGAGTGATGCCGCTCCCGAAGGGTATCTACTACAAGGTGCTGGCATCGGGCAAGAATGACGGCAAGCATCCCACACCGCGGAGTATCGTCACCGCGCACTACACGGGATGGACTATCAACGGCAAGAAGTTTGACAGCAGCCGCAGCGGTGCGCCCGTAGCCTTCCGCCTGAGCGATCTGATTGAGGGATGGATTATCGCCATGCAGCAGATGTGCGTGGGCGACAAATGGGAGGTGTACATCCCGTCGGAAATGGGATACGGCAAGTTCTCGCAGCCCGGCATCCCCGGCGGTTCTACCCTGATTTTTGAGATTGAACTGTTTGGAATAGCCTGAGTGCAGGCTATTCCGGAAACACACTTTTCATATTTCGGACAATTAGACAAATTTCATAACTATCTGAAACATTTATTCAAATTTTATTTCCATTCTTTTAGCATAAATAAATTTATTTGCTATTTTTGTCCTCTATGAGGAAGTTATCTTATACTTTGTTCATTCTGTGGGTATCTTTTGTATGTCCTTCTTGCCATAATCTGGGAAAAACTGACAGTCAAACTTTACCGACAGAACTGTTCTCCGACGGTGACCTTGCTTTTCGTCGTGGAACAGGCTTCATGAGCCGTATTGTAGTAGCTGCCGACAAGAATGGTACATATTCGCATGTGGGAATCTTGAAAAAAATGCAGGGAGAATGGCATGTCATCCATGCAGTTCCGGGTGAACCTGAATTTAAGGGAGACCCTGACCGCGTGAAAATAGAACCTTTAACCCGTTTCTTCTCTCCTGAAAGAGCGGTTTGCGGAGAAATAGTCCGGTGGGGAAAGGACTCATTGCCCGCAGCCCGGGCAGCACAGACAGCCTTGCTCATGGCCCAGCGAGGGATTCTCTTTGACCATGATTACAATCTGTCCGACAGCTCACAAATGTATTGTACGGAACTTATTGAATTTGCATACCGGAAAGAAGGCATCGACCTTTCCGAAGGCAGAATCACCCACATGGACCTTCCCGTAGTACGAGGCACTTACCTGCTGCCCAGTGACCTTTTACTCAACAAACACCTGAAAACGATCTATGATTTTCCTTAAATTAACACACTCTTATTATTAACCTAAAACACTAAAGTTATGATGAAATTAATGATTCGTCTCGGAATGATGGCAATCGCACTGCTTGCCATGGTATCTTGTAGTTCAAGCAGCCCTTCCGGTGCGCTGGAAGATTACATGTCTGCTCTTCAGAACAAAAAATATGAAAAGTTTGTGGATGGTATCAACATCAGTAAAGGAAGTCCTGACGAAATCAAACAGGCTCGTGAAGGATTAGTTTCCATGATGGAAGAAAAAGCAGACAAAACACTGGAGAAAAACGGTGGAATCAAGAGTATTGAAATTATCTCCGAAGAAATCGCTGAAGACGGAAATTCAGCTATAGTAAAATTCAAACAAGTTTACGGGGACGGCACTGAAAAGGAAGACAGCCAGAAAATGGTCAAAGTGGATGGAAAATGGCTGATGGATGTCGGTAAATAAAACTTGAAACACTCGAAACACACAAACAAATAATGGGCTGCCTTTTATTAAAGACAGCCCATATTATTTGTTACAACGCAGCCTTCAGAATGGAAAGGATATCCTGTTCATTCAGCGGAGCAAACGTACCCGGTGCGTCCAGTCCTTCATTCACAGCAATGTGGTGTGCCATTTCTTCCAGACGGGAATCGTCGATGCCTACTTCACGCAAGGTCATCGGCATACCCAGACTCTTGAAGAACTGTGCGGTACGTGCGATGGTCTGCTCGGCAATTTCCGACGGAGCCTGATCGGCAGCCAGTCCGAACACGTTCACACCAAATTTCACGATGCGTTCCTGTGTACGCTCGTTGAGCACGTGGCGCATCCAGTGCGGTGCGATGATGGCCAGACCTTCTCCGTGTGTAATGTCATAATATCCCGACAGGGCATGTTCGATGCCGTGCATAGGCCAGGGAGAACCGCCGGTACCAAGGGCCAGCAGGCCGTTGCAGCCAAAGGTGCAGGCATACATGATTTCGGCACGTGCTTCGTAATCGTCCGGTTTCTCCAGTGCTATCGGAGCATATTGCATCAGGGTTTTTACCAGTGTTTCACAGAAACCGTCGGCCACGGAATTGGAGGCATGAGTGAAATACTGTTCCATCACATGGTTGATGGCATCGGCCACTCCTGCCGCCGTGTGCTTGGCATTGACCGTAAAGGTGTAGGTCGGGTCAAGGAAAGAGCAGGCCGGGAACAGATGCGGATCAATGTAGGCCACCTTGTCGTTGGTCTCCGTGCGTGAGATAACTCCTCCGGCATCGTACTCACTGCCCGTAGCGGCCAGGGTAAGGATGTCCACAATCGGCAGTGCAGCCAGCGTAGGAGCCTTTCCGATAATCAAGTCCCAGGTCTCGCCGTCGTATTTGGCACCTCCGGCAATGGCTTTCGAACAATCGAGTACCGAACCGCCACCCACAGAAAGAATCACGTCAATCTGCTGTTCCTTGCAGATGCGTACGCCTTCCACTACACTGGTGGAGTATTTGGGGTTCGGCTCGATGCCACCCAGTTCAAAGATTTCAAAGTCTTTCAACAGTTCTTTCACGCGGTCGTACAGGCCGATACGCTTGATGCTTCCGCCACCGTATGTCAACAGGATGCGACGTCCGAACGGGCGCATCACCTCTGGCAATCCAGCCACTACATCCCGGCCAAAAATCAGACGGGTCGGGGTTTGATAGTCAAAGTTCTTCATTGTTTGTTCCTTTTTGTTATTTTAATTTTGGATGTGGCAAAATTACGCAAAAGAAACCATAGACAATGATACAAATTACCGATGTTTCTACCCCAATGCTCGATTTATCTCTTTTTCATAAGTCCCATCATTGTATGTTTACATCAGGTCAGGGTTGTCGGACATATTCTCACCCTGCCGGCTGCAATTCGCCCGATACGGCCATGCCGTGTAGCTCCTTTCTTCCTTCGGCGGTACAAACGCCCGCCAGATAGGTCAGCCCGGCATTGCTATACGTAAGGGCACGCTTCGGTTCCTCATAAGGGGCAAAAAGTGCATAAAGCAAGGTGTTTTCAAAAAACATGAAAGCCAGCTCAAAATTGCTTTCCGGCTGTATCAGTTTTTTCTGCTGGGCTTCACGGAACAGGCTGGCACACTTCTCATGCAGAGGCTCACGGTATTCCCGGCTGAAAAGTGCCAGGGCTTCCGGGTATTTCACAATCTCCCGGCAAAAATCGGCCGACAAGATTCCCGAAAGGGCATACGTCTGATAGTTCAGATAGACAATGGCCTCCAGACAATTCAGCGTGCGGCATTTCTCTTCTATCTGCTTTCTGCTTTTTTCTATCTGAAAAGACACACAGGCTTCCAGCAGTTCACTCTTGCTCAAGAATACCTGATAAAGCGTCCGTTTGGAAATGTGCAGCGCTTCGGATATGCTGTTCATGGAAGTGGCCTTTATTCCGTTCTTGTGGAAGCAGCCTGAGACTGTCCGGATAATCTTTCTTCTCAACACTCGTGGGTCCATAATTTCTTGTTTTCGTTTGGACAAATATCACGGGATTTTGCAGAAACTCGTTTGTTCCATACCGTTTTTCTTTTGTCACCTTCACGGCCCGGACAAGCGTTTAAACTTTTTTTGAATACGCCTTCCGGTTTGTTCACATTCCTTGAATCTGCCACACGGCTGTAGGTATTCCCGAGAATAAGTATTACATTTGCCTGAAAATAAAATTGACCGATGATGAAAGAAGAAGTGATAGAACTGGACACAGTGGATAAATACAACAAATTCTTCAAAGTGGAGACGTATCATCCCATGGTTACCGTGGTAGACCTTTCAAAGATTACTCAGCCTGCACAGCCATTTACCATAAATTATGGCATCTATGCCTTGTTTCTGAAAGATACGCTCTGCGGAGACATTACCTACGGCCGACAGCCTTACGACTACCAGGAAGGAACCATTGTCTGTTTTGCACCGGGACAGGTGGCTTCCATCCACGCGCAGGAAGGAACGCGTCCCACCGGATACGGACTGCTCTTCCACCCGGATTTTATTCGCGGTACCCAACTGGGACATGACATCCGGAATTATTCTTTCTTCTCTTACGAAGCCCGCGAAGCCTTGCACCTCTCGGAAGAAGAACGGCACACGGTGATAGACTGCCTGCATAAAATCGATACGGAGCTGAGACGTCCTGCCGACAAGCACAGCCGGCGGCTGATTACGGCCAACATCGGACTGCTGCTGGATTACTGCATGCGTTTCTATGAGCGGCAGTTCACCACACGCGAAGCCTCCAACAAGGACATCATCGTACGTTTTGAGCAGCTGCTGGACGAATACTTTGACGGCCAGACACCTCAGGAAGAAGGACTGCCTACGGTGAAATATTTTGCTGAACGGGTATTCCTCTCGCCCAACTATTTCGGCGACATGATCAGTAAGCAGACGGGAAAAACGGCTTCCGAGTACATCCAGTCAAAGGTAGTGGAAAGAGCCAAGGACATGCTGCTTTCTACCACCAAGCCCATGAGTGAGATTGCCTACAGCCTAGGCTTCCAGTATCCACAGCACATGAGCCGCATGTTCAAGCGGGTGGTAGGTCACAGCCCCAATGAATACAGAACGCTGCAAAGGGGCTGAACCGTCTTTTTACTTGTTCTTCTGATTATCTTCCGCATACTTGGAAGGAGACACGCCGAACATGTCCGTGAAATGCTTGCGAAACGTGGGCAGGTCATTGAAGCCCACGCGCTCGGCTACCTCCGTGACCGGGAGACTGGTTTCCATCAGTAGGAATGCGGCCTGCGTCATGCGGATGTGGCGAATCAGTTCCACAGCCGACAGGTCGGTGTGCTGTTTCAGTTTGCGGTAGAGCGTAGCCTGACTCATGTGGAGTTCTCCGGCCAGTACTTTGACATTGAACTCCGGATTGCTGGCATTGCCCTCGATGCACGACAGCACCTGTTGCATGAACTCACTTTCGGTGCCTTCGGGTTTCTCTGCCGATACGGAAGAAGTATGTAGCAGCGTGCGGGTATAAATCTGCTTCAGGCGACGACGCATGTCGAGCAGATGGGCCACCTTGGCCAGCAGCACCTCCGGATTGAACGGTTTACGCACATAATCGTCGGCTCCACGATAAGAAGCTTCCACACTGTCCTTATCCTCTGCCTTGGCCGTGAGCAGCAAAATGGGAATGTGAGCCGTTTCCTTCCGCTTGCGCAACTCGGCACAGCAGGTAAATCCGTCCATCACCGGCATCATCACATCCGACAGTACCAGGTCGGGCACCTGTTCTACAGCCACCTTCACTCCCTCTTCTCCGTTCTCCGCCTCCAGTACCCGATAATGTTTCTTCATCAGGTCGCGCAGGTAACGGCGCATGTCAGTATTGTCTTCTATGATAAGCACCGTCTGGCGGGCGGCGGTACGTTCTTCCTCCGTTTTCTGCGAGGTTTCTTCCGCTTCCGGCAACAGCATCAGGTCTGAGATACTTTCTCTTCCCTTTTCTTTATCATCCGCATCCGGAGTTTCATCCCACGTGCAGTCGTCTTCTTCGAAATGCGATTTTCCTTCGGGCAGGTACACAGCGAACGATGTTCCTTTTCCCAGTTCACTCTCCACGTTCACTCGTCCGTGATGCATCTCCACGATGTGCTTCACGATTTTCAGTCCCACTCCCATGCGGGTAGAGACTGCCGGATCTGCATCACCGGTTACGAAAGGCTCAAAAATATGCTGCAGCAATCCGGCATCTATTCCTTTTCCGGTATCCGTCACCGAAATGCAGCAGAAAGGTTTCTGATCGAACTCCTTCCGTTCTACCGAGAGACTGATTTTTCCTCCTTCGGGTGTGTATTTAAAGGCATTCGAAATCAGGTTCTGAATGACTGATGAAAGTTTCTCCCGATCGGCCCATACCGTAATATGTTCTGACCCCTGCACCCATTCATACGTTATCCGACGTTCGGCTGCCAGCGGCTGAAAACCTTCTGCCACATCCCTCATCAGGGATAGCACGTCTACCGCAGACAAACGCAACTTCACCATGCCCGCTTCTGCTTTCTGGATATACAGCAAACGGTCGGTAAGGGTATGCAGTCCTTCGGCATACTTGAACATGACGGACAGACGACTATAAAACGGATGTGCGGGTGTAATTTTGGAGAGCAGTTCACGCAGCGGAGACAAGATAAGGGTAAGCGGAGTGCGCAGTTCATGGGCTGCCATCGTGAAGAAAGCCTCACGCTCCTTGCGAAGTTCCACTTCCTTGTTTCGCTCCATATTGACCGTAAACAGTTCATGCTCCAGGCGCAGTTCATATTGTATCCGCTTTTGCTTCAACCGCACACGATGCAGGTAAATCAGCACGATACTGATCAGCCCAGCCGCTACAAGCAGACGGAACCAGAGAGTTTCACTCCAGTGAGGAGCAATCACCACCTTCAGGGTACTGACATCCCCTTCACTCTGGTCCTGGAAAATGGTCTTCACCTGAAAGGTATAGGTACCGGCCGGCAAACGGTCGTACGAGATTTTTTCTCCTTCATCGGCCATAATCCATTCCTCCTGATAAGGATACAGGCGGAAAAGGTATTTCTGGAGTTTGGTCAGATAGAGCAAGTTAGTAAACAGCAGGGAGAAACTGCGGTTTTCATGTGTCAGGTGCAGTTCGGAAGTATAAAGCAACGACTGGGGCAACACCACCTGCCCGTTGACCTTCTGCCCAATTTGTACGGGGGTATGGTTCACTTCCAGGTCGGTAAAAATCACCCGTCCCTTTTCCTTCGGATAATTAAAGCGAAGGTCGGAAGGACGGAAATAGGTCAGCATGCTGTGGTTTCCCCAGAAAAGGAAGTCCTTGCCAAAAAAGACAGAGCGGTTGCTTCCCGAAATATAATAGTTATAGAATGACTGCAAGTGACGGCTCAGACGGGAAATTCCGGAGTTGGAGCCTACCCAAAGAGAGTGGTCGTTGTCTTCGGCCAGTGCGGTCACGAAATTGCTGCACAGTCCCTGGGCGGTAGTATAACGGGTCAGGATGCTGTCTCCTTCCGGCGAACAGGCCACCAGACCGCTTCCGGCGTATCCTGCCCACAGCTTCTTGTCTGTCCCATACAGCAAGGCACGGACTTCGATTTCTGTATCCGGCATACCGGCTCTGGCTTCATATCCGGCATGTGTCCGTAGCACCTTGGTACCACTCATCCACAGCCGAAGCAAACCTCTTCCGGTTCCCAGCCATAAAGTCTGATTATCTCCTGCCGCCAACGCACGTATATGGATATGATCCGGAATTTGCGGATTACTCCAGCCGATGTGCGTTGAAGTTCCCCGCTGAAAGTCCACCCAGTATAACCCGTCGCTAGTACCCGCCCAGCACTGTTCGTCCGAAACCATAAGCAGGCTCCATACCACTGGAGAAGGCTGTCCGAGAGTGCCAATCCGCATGTCATCCCATTTCCGGTCTTTTCCGTAACGAAGCACCCGTCCGTCCTGCGTACCGAACCAAAAACCTCCATTCTTGTCCGACGAACTGCAAAGCACGGTTTTCAGGCCGGGAATACCAGTATCAAATGATTCAAACGACAGCGTATGCGACACGTCAAAAGGCTGCGTGCTCCGCAACACGCCCTTGTGAAACGTAGCCAGCCAGACGTAACCTTCTTCGTCCATCTGGATGCCACAGATTTCATTGGAACGTGTCTGTGCATACTGGTGATAAAACAGCTGGCGCAGGTCGGAAAACAGCACCCCTCCTCCTTCGGTGCCAATCCACAACAATCCTTCCTCGTCGTAATAGCCCGAAATCATGCGTGTTTCGAAATATTGTTTCCCGTTATGAAGGAAAGACTGAAAATCGCGCAACTTGATTTCCCGTTCCGGCGTAAGACTCAACAAAGTATATCCGTTCCATGTAACGGCCAGGTACCGGGAATTTCCTATCGGGAGCAAGCGAAAGACATCGTTATGCGACAGCTGCTCCCCCATTCTTTCTGAAATATATTGCCAGTGATGCAACTTTCCGTTTGTCAGGTCATAACCATACAATCCGTCGCCCACGGTAGGAATCCAGATGAATGAATCACCGTTCAGTACAGAGGAGACCCACTTACTAGACGACAACTGCCCGTCACAAACTTTCTTCAACTGCTTTTGCCCGGGGGTAAAACGATAGACCGTTCCATTCCGGCTTGCACAATATAACGCTTTACCATCTTCTGCCATACACAGCACCACAAACGGATCACTTTGTAAATTGTTCACCACATGACGCACAGAAACAAACGCTGTGTCCTGCACATAGGAGGACAGAAAAGTAACCTCCGACAGTTCACCGGAAGATACGCCCCAGCAACTGCCGTCAGAATCGGCCACAAAATCGGCGAACATCACAGGCTGTTTACTCACCGAATCGCATACCGGAAGAAAACGTTCGTATTTCTTGTCGAACAAGAACAGGTTCTGCTCCGAACGGAGAAGCAGGTAATCCGTATCCAGCGACACCACCCTGTCAATTCTCCGGTAAGAAATTCCCGGCATCCGGAACACTTTGAAGGTAAGTCCGTCGTAACGGTTCAGTCCGCTACCGGTTCCGAACCACATGAAGCCTTCCGTATCTTTTGCCACGGAATGAATGTCGTTGTCCGACAATCCGTCATTCATATTCAATACCTGAAAATCCTTCTCGGAAAGTGTCTGTGCACCCGCCGGAAGAAGCGAGGAAATACAAAGAAAAAATACAATGAGCAGGCAGAATTTATTTTTCATTTCTCAGATTAAGCTATGTAATGGTTGCGCAAAGAAACAAAAATCTTGTCTAAAAAGTCAGAATACCGGTAAAAAAAACAGTTTTTACCCCATAAAAATGCAGATAAGAAGAATACCGACTGTTAATGCAACGTTTACCCACCGCCCTTACACCATTTATTTCGGAGATTTGCGACAGGGAAACCTGAAAACTTATTTAACCATCTAAATATAAACTTTAATCTTAAAACCATGAGTCACATGAAAACACAATTCATCTCTCTGCTCATAGCCTTGCTGGCGGGACTATTACCACTGCAAGCGCAACAGGTGAGCATCTCCGGAATTGTTACAGACAAGAAACTGAATGAGCCCATCATCGGAGCTTCAGTAGTAGTTAAAGGTACAAGCAACGGTTGTATCACCGACCTGGACGGAAACTTCCAGCTGAACAACGTTGCCTCAGGAAGTACATTAGTAGTTTCCTACATCGGTTATCAAACCCAGGAAATCCCCGTACAAAAAGGAAAGACTTCTTATCAGGTCACTTTGTCGGAAGATACTCAGACACTCGATGAAGTGGTAGTAGTAGGTTTCGGTACACAGAAGAAAGTGAACCTGACCGGTGCCGTGGCCACAGTCGACACCAAGGCTTTGGAATCAAGACCTGTGTCACAAGTGGGACAGGCATTGCAGGGTACCGTGCCGGGACTAAACTTATCAACTGCTGACCTGGGTGGACAGCTCGGACAATCCATGAAAGTAAACATCCGTGGAACAGGAACAATCGGTACCGGTTCAAAGGGTGAACCTCTTATCTTGATTGACGGTATGGAAGGAAATATGAATACTCTGAACCCGGAAGATATTGAAAGCATCTCCGTACTGAAAGACGCTGCCTCTTCTTCCATCTACGGTTCTCGTGCAGCTTTTGGTGTGATTTTGATTACCACCAAGAAAGGTAAGGCTGGAAAGATGACGGTGAACTACAACAACAGTTTCCGTTATTCCGGTCCGACCAACTTGCCTAACCAGCTCGATTCTTACCGTTTTGCTAATTTCTACAATGAAGCTGCGGTGAACCAAGGTGACAAAGTTATCTTCGACGATGACACCATGACGCGCATCCAGGATTACATGGCAGGTAAAATCACCACCACTACCATTCCGAACGGAAACAACTGGCACTTCCATGAAAAAGCCAATGACAACGTCAACTGGTACAAAACACATTTCACCTGGGCCTGGAGTCAGGAACACAACCTCAGCATGAGCGGAGGAACCGAAAAACTACAATATTATGTATCGGGAAGTTATCTGAACCAGAACGGTAACCTGCGCTACGGTAATGATAACATGAAACGTTACAATCTGAGTGCAAAAATCAACACAAAAATTAATAAATATATTGATTTCAACCTGAGCACCAAATTCATCCGCTACGACCTTGACAACCCAATTTATTTGGAAGAAGGCGGCTTGCTGTATCATGACATTGCCCGTATGTGGCCGATGATGCCATTTAAAGATCCGAACGGACACTATATGCGCAACGGAAAGCTGGCACAGCTGACTGACGGCGGTCGTTCCAAAACACACAACGATGACATTTATCTGCAGGGACAAGTGGTACTCCACCCGCTTAAGAATTGGAATATCTATGCGGAAGCTGGCATGCGCGTCATTAACCAGAACAAGCAGGTGAACCTGAACAAGATTTATGAATATGACATCAACAACAATCCTGTAGAACTGGCATTCAGCGGTAGCTATGCACCGGGAGCCACCTTTGCCCGCATGAACTACCTGAACAGCAACTTCTACACCACTTCTTTCTATACCGATTATACCCTCGAAAAGAACGACCATTACCTGAAAGTGATGCTGGGTATGAATACGGAAGAATACATCGTACGTTCTGTATCAGCACAACGCAGTGACGTAATCTCCGGTCTGATTCCAGAAATCAGTGCTGCTGTAGGTGAAGATAAAATCAACAACGATGACAATAACCCTACTCAGTATAAAAACTGGGCAACGGCCGGTTTCTTCGGACGTATCAATTATGCTTACAAGGAACGCTACCTGTTTGAAGCTAACCTCCGCTATGACGGTTCTTCACGTTTTCTCCGCGACCAGCGCTGGAACCTCTTCCCGTCATTCTCTTTCGGATGGAACATGGCACACGAATCATTCTTTGCTCCGCTGACCAATGTCATCAATACTTTCAAACCACGCGTATCATGGGGTATGCTGGGTAACCAGAACACAGATGCATTCTATCCGTTCTATCTGACACAGAAGGTAGTGGCCAACGGCGGAAGCTGGCTGATTGGCGGCGTACGTCCCACCACTTCCGGTGTACCGGGACTAGTGAGTAGTACACTTACTTGGGAAAAGATTTACAACACCAATATCGGTTTCGACTTCGGATTGCTCAACAACCGCCTGACCGGTTCATTTGAATACTTCATCCGTCGTACCAAAGGTATGGTAGGTCCTCCGGCTGAAATAGGTGCCGCACTGGGGACTACACTGCCGAACACCAACAACGCCGAACTGGAAAACAAAGGATGGGACTTGAATATCTCCTGGAGAGACCGTATCGGACAAGTGAACTACGACTTGGGCTTCAACCTTTCTGACAACCGTGCCAAAGTGAAGAAATATCCGAACGCTTCGAAAGCTATCTTCCAGGCTGACGGTACGACTTACGCATACTACGACGGAAAGACCATTGGTGAAATCTGGGGATATGAGACACAAGGTATCGCACAGAGTGACCAGCAGATGCAGGAATGGCTTGCTTCAAATGACCAGAGTAAGCTAGGTTCTCAGTGGGGTGCCGGTGATATCATGTACAAGGATTTGAACGGTGACAAAGTGGTTGACGATGGTTCCAAGACAGTAGACGACCACAGTGATTTGAGAGTAATCGGTAACAGCGAACCTCGTTTCAACTTTGGTCTTCACCTCGGTGCCGACTGGAAAGGCTTCGATGTACAGATGTTCTTCCAGGGTGTATTGAAACGCGATCTTTGGCTCAGCGGTCCGTTGTTCTGGGGAGCTGACGGAGGAGAATGGCAGTCTGTAGGTTACGAAGAACACCTCGATTACTGGCGTCCGGAAAACACGACTTCCATCTTCGGGCCGAACACAAATGCATACTATCCGAAAGCTTATCTGGGCAACAAAGGAAACAAAAACAAGCTGACACAAACCGGCTACCTGCAGAACGGCGCTTACATGCGTATGAAGAACTTGCAAGTAGGCTACACCTTCCCAAAAGCATGGACCAGCAAAGTCAATATCGAAAAAGTACGCGTGTACTTCAGTGCAGAAAACCTGTTTACCATCAGCGGTATTGCTGATATGTTCGACCCTGAGGCCATTGCAGCCAACGGATGGTCCAGCGGAAAAACTTATCCGCTTTCACAGACCTTCTCATTCGGTATCAACGTGACACTCTAACCCTTAAACATTTGAACGAACCATGAAAAAAAATATATTATTCGCCATTGGAATGACAGCCCTGGCCTGCTCCTGCAACGATTTTCTGGACAGAGAGCCAATGGATGCAGTACCTGTAGAAAAATATTTGCTCAGTGAAAATGACCTGGCAGCCTATACGGCCGGCTTGTATAACAGCCTTCCCTCTCATCAGCCCGGAAGTTATAACATCGGGGTATTCGCCACCGACAACAACAGCGACAACCAAGCTGCTTCAAGCCCTCAGACGCTGTTTGTGAACGGTGAAAACCGCGTAGCACAGTCGGGAGGTGCATGGAATTTCAGCGAAATCCGTTCGGCCAATTACTTCATCAACCGCGTACGTCCGTTGCTTGAAGCCGGTGAGCTAGGTGGCAATGAAGCCAACAACAAACATTATCTGGGTGAAGCCTATTTCTTCCGTGCATTCTATTATGCCAACAAGCTGGACTCACTGGGCGACTTCCCCATTATCAAGACAACCATTGCCGACAATTATGAAGCAGTAAAACAGGCCAGCCAGCGCCGTCCGCGCAATGAAGTGGCTCGCTTCATCATCGAGAATCTTGACTCGGCATACTACTTCATGTCGAACACTCCTCCAGCCAGCAATCGCCTGACTAAAGACTGCGCAGCCCTGCTGAAGAGCCGTGTAGCTCTGTTCGAAGGTACATGGGAAAAATACCATAAAGGTACGGCACGTGTACCGGGCGGCCCGGGATGGCCAGGAGCACAGAAAGATTATCTGAAAGGATTCACCATCGATATTGATGCGGAAATCAAGTACTTCCTGGGCGAGGCAAAGAAAGCCGCACAAATTGTAGCCGACAACTATCAGCTTTACGGTAACTACCCTGCCCTGTTCAACAGCAACTCATTGAGCAGCATGCCCGAAGCTCTTTTGTGGAGAGCATACGACGCCAAGCTGACCCCGTCAGTAAACCACTTCGTAGTGGGCTACATCCAACGTAACGGAGGTGGGAATAGTGGTTACACCCGTAGCATGATAAATACTTACCTGATGCAAAACGGCCTTCCAATCTATGCAGCAGGACCCGACTACAAGGGTGACCGTACCTATCAGGATGTAATTGATGGACGTGACCCGCGCCTGGCTTACAACACACTGGTACCGGGCGACATGTTGACAGAAAAAGCCGGTATGACCGAAGCCATCATTGATGGGGCAGGCTATTACTACCGCGCTCCGATTACGGAAATGGATGAGAATCGCTGCCCTACCGGTTACTCCATCAAGAAAGGTCTGACTACCGACCCGTCACAAGGCCCTACCCTTCCTGCAACTACTGCCTGCGTCATTTTCCGTGCAGCCGAAGCTTATCTCAACTACATGGAAGCAGACTATGAATTGAACCGTTCACTTGACGCTAACAGCCAAAGATACTGGAAAGCCATCCGTGAACGTGCCGGAATGGATACCGACTACGAGAAGACCATCCGCAATACGGATTTGACGAAAGAAATCGACCTGGCACGCTACTCAGGCAATGACCTGGTAGACGCTACACTCTACAACATCCGCCGCGAACGCCGTGTGGAACTGGCAGCCGAAGGTTTCCGCCTGCGTGACCTCCGCCGCTGGTGTGCACTCGACAAGATGCAGAACTATCAGGTAGAAGGATTCAACCTGTGGGCAGAGAACTACAAACGCTATGCCACCCCGGATGCCGGTATCAACGGACAGAATTTCGACAAAGCACTGACTGTTATCGACCTGAAAGAAGCCGGCACAGAAGGGGCCAACGTATCGGCCAAGAGCGATGGTGACTACCTGCTTCCGTATCGTGTCATTTCCAGCAACATTGCCTATAACGGCTACAACTGGAACCCGAACCGTTACCTCTTCCCCATTGCTTTCGATCATTTCCGTCTGACAACCGAAGTGGAAGGTTCAGGTGACTATACTTCCTCTCCTATCTATCAGAATCCGGGATGGAAGATTGAAACAAACAGTTTGCCCGAAGGCGAATAATAATATCCCAACCTTGTAAACCCCAAAGGAGAAGTTCTTATGAAGATCACTTTTTCCACTGTAATCTTCTTAAAAACTTCTCCTTTTCCGATTTTTCTCCTACCTTTACCTCCCTCCATTGATATGAAACTGACACTACTCGTTTATACATCTGCCTTAGGCGCCGTACTTCCGTTCTCGGCATGTTCCCGCCCTGAATCCAGGCCCTCACGTCCTAATCTGGTCTTCATCATGGCCGACCAGTTCAGGGGCGATGCCATGGGATGCATGGGAAAGGAACCCGTACAGACTCCGAACCTCGACCGCCTGGCTTCCGAAGGAATCCTCTTTACCGATGCCGTGAGCAGCTATCCGGTGTCATCACCCGCACGGGCCATGCTGATGACGGGAATGTATCCGGCAGCCAACGGGGTGACAGGCAACTGCAACTCACAGAATACCCCCTACGGCGTGGAGCTTTCGGAAGAATCTGTATGCTGGAGCGACGTGCTGAAGGAAGAAGGGTATCGCACGGCCTACATCGGCAAGTGGCACCTCGATGCCCCGTACCGCCCCTACGTGGATACGTACAACAACAAGGGAGAAATGGCCTGGAACGAATGGTGTCCGCCTGAACGCCGGCACGGGTTTGACAAGTGGATTGCTTACGGCACGTACGACAATCACCTGAAACCGATGTACTGGGATACGAAATCCGGACGGGAGGAGTTCTACTACGTCAACCAGTGGGGACCTGCCTACGAGGCCGACCGCGCCATCGAGTTCATCCGTACGGAAGGCACAAAAACCGACCGTCCCTTTGCCATGGTGGTGTCTATGAATCCCCCACATACGGGCTACGAACTGGTGCCCGAAACCTACAAGCGGCTGTACGACTCGCTCGATGTGGAAGCACTGGCCCGACAGTTGCCCTACATTCCGGAAAAGGGCACTCCTGAAGGCGACTACTTCCGCGAAAACATCTGCAACTACTACGCCTGCATCACCGGAGTGGACGAACATGTGGGACGCATCGTCCAGGCTCTGAAAGACTGCGGTGTGTACAACAATACTCTCATCGTCTTCACTTCTGACCACGGAGTCTGCATGGGCGGACACGGAGTGGAAGGCAAGAACGTGTTCTACGAAGAATCCATGCGCATCCCCATGATTTGCTGCTGGAAGAACAAGCTGCATCCGCAGAAAAGTGACCTGCCCATGGCGTTTGCCGACCTGTATCCTACCCTGCTCTCGCTCATAGGAATGGAAGCACAGATACCGGCATCCGTACAGACACACAACTGGGGACCACTGCTGTTGCACGAGGAAATACAAACGCCCAAAGAGGCTTTCCAGCCTTATTACTACTGCGTGCCTTCGGATTCTACTTCCGGCCGACGCGGCATCCGCACCGCACGCTACACGTATGTGACAGAGGTGGAAGAAGGTCAGCCCACGCACATATGGCTGTACGACCGGATTCACGACCCGAACCAGCTGCACAACCTTGCGGAAAGCCAGCCGGCTCTTTGTGATTCACTGAAACGAACTCTTTCTTCATGGCTCGAACAGACCCATGACCCATTTGAAAAATACTTGAAAACATGAATATGAAAAAGACATTACTGACACTACTGACACTGTTCGCCCTCTGCGCGACCACTACTGCAGCGCGTAATACCGACAACGAAGGTCCCCACCCGGCTCCCCACCAGCTTAAATGGCACGAAGCCGAACTGGGCGTGGTGTTCCACTACGACCTGCACGTGTTCGACGGACTGGTGTACGGACAAGGCAACAACCGCATCAACCCGATTGAGGACTATAACATTTTCCATCCCGACCAGCTCAACACCGACCAGTGGATTCAGTCGGCCAAGGCTGCCGGAGCCAAGTTTGCCATCCTCACTGCCACCCACGAAACTGGCTTCGGACTGTGGCAGAGCGACGTGAATCCTTACTGCATGAAGGCCCTGAAATGGCGCGACGGAAAGGGTGACATCGTGCGCGACTTCGTGAACTCCTGCCGCAAGTACGGCGTGCAACCAGGCATCTACATCGGCATCCGCTGGAACTCCCTGCTGGGTATCCACAACTTCAAGGCAGAAGGCGAAGGCGAGTTTGCCCGCAACCGCCAGGAGTGGTACAAGCGCCTGTGCGAAAAGATGGTGACGGAACTCTGCACCCGCTACGGCGAACTCTTCATGATCTGGTTTGACGGCGGTGCCAACGATCCGAAAGGTCTGGGCCCCGACGTAGAACCCATCGTGAACAAGTACCAGCCCAACTGCCTGTTCTATCACAACGTAAACCGTGCCGACCTGCGCTGGGGCGGTTCGGAAAGCGGTACCGTAGGCTATCCCTGCTGGTCGAGTTTCCCCTACCCGTACAGCCACAGCAACGCCACCGACGGAGTGACCGACCACAACAAGCTGCTGGCACACGGCGACCCCAACGGCAAGTTCTGGGTGCCTGCCATGGCCGACACGCCTCTGCGCGGATACAACGGACGCCACGAGTGGTTCTGGGAACCGGGTGACGATGACAAGGCCGTCTATCCGTTAGCCAACCTGATGGAGATGTACGAAAAGTCAGTCGGCCGCAATGCCACGCTGATGGTGGGACTTACCCCGAATCCCGACGGATTGATTCCGGAAGGTGACGTACGTCGCCTGCAGGAATGGGGTGCCGAAATCAACCGCCGCTTCGGCCAGCCGCTGGCAGAAACTTCAGCCACCGGCAAGAAGAAAGTATCGCTCTCGCTCGGCAAGGCACAGCCCGTCAACTATTACCAGATTCAGGAAGACATTACCGGCGGTGAACGCATCCGTGCCTATCGGGTAGAAGCCCAGGTGAACGGCAAGTGGACTACTGTGTCCAAAGGTACTTCCGTGGGGCACAAGCGCATTGAATCCTTCCCTGCCGTAGAGGCTAAATCCTTCCGTCTGGTGATAGAAGATTGCACGGCTGAGCCCCTCATCCGGAACTTTAGTGTTTATCACGTAAATCATTAATCTAAAGAAAGATATTATGAACAAAAATCTTTTAGCACTTCTCGGGATAGCCCCTGTACTCACCCCGTTGCATACCCTGGCCAACGACCGTCCCGACACGCGTCCGAACATCATATTCTTCCTGGTGGACGACATGGGATGGCAGGACACTTCACTGCCTTTCTGGACAGAGAAAACCATGTACAACGAACGTTACGAAACCCCTAACATGGAGCGTCTGGCCCGTCAGGGAATGATGTTCACGCAGGCCTACGCCTCGAGCATCAGTTCGCCCACCCGCTGCAGTCTGATGACCGGAGCCAACGCCGCCCGCCACCGGGTGACCAACTGGACCTTGCAGAAGAACAAAACCACCGATGCCCAAAGCGAGGTGCTGCAACTGCCCGACTGGAACTACAACGGCATTGCGCAGGTGGAAGGCACGAACCACACCTTCGTGGCCAAGTCGTTCGTGCAATACCTGAAAGACAGCGGCTACCACACCATCCACTGCGGAAAGGCACACTGGGGAGCCATCGACACTCCGGGAGAGAACCCCTGCCACTTCGGCTTTGAAACGAACATTGCCGGCCATGCGGCAGGCGGACTGGCTACCTATCTGAGTGAACTGAACTACGGACACGACGAGAAAGGTAACCCCACCTCGCTCATGTCGATTCCGGGACTGGAGAAATACTGGAAAACAGGTACCTTCGTCACTGAGGCCCTGACACAGGAAGCCCTGAAAGCCCTCGACAAAGCCAAGGAATACAACCAGCCGTTCTATCTCTACATGTCGCATTATGCCATCCACATCCCTATCGACAAGGATATGCGCTTCTATGACAAGTACAAGAAGAAAGGCATGTCGGACAAGGAAGCTGCCTACGCCTCCCTCATCGAAGGCATGGACAAGAGTCTGGGCGACATCATGGACTGGCTGGAAAAGAACGGAGAAGCCGACAATACCATCATCCTGTTCTGTGGTGACAACGGAGGATATGCCACCGGTAAGGAATGGAGAGATGAACCGCTCTACACGCAGAATGCTCCCCTAAACTGCGGAAAAGGCTCGGCCTACGAAGGCGGTATCCGCGAACCGATGATTGTGAGCTGGCCGGGCGTGACTCAACCCAATACCCGCTGCGACAAGTACGTCATCGTGGAAGATTATTTCCCCAGCATCCTCGAAATGGCGGGCATTACTGACTGGAAGGCACCGCAGACCGTGGACGGCGTGAGCTTCGTGCCCCTGCTCAAGCAGACCGGCAACCCGTCGGAAGGCAGAAGCCTTTACTGGAACTGTCCGAACCTGTGGGGCGAACAAGGCCCGGGCATCGGCGCAACCTGCACCGTACGTCAGGAAAAATGGAAGCTGATTTATTTCTACGAAACGGGCAAGAAGGAACTGTATGACATTCCGGCCGACATCAGCGAAAAGCACAACCTGGCCGAACGCTATCCGGACGTAGTGAAATCGCTCTCGGCCAACCTCGGCGAATTCCTCCGCAGCTCTGGCGCACAGCGTCCGTCGTTCAAAAAGACCGGAAAACCGTGCCCTTGGCCGGACGAAATCTGACCCTCAAAAAACGCCTTTGCGTTTCAATGAGAACGCAAGTGCATTTCATACAAAACGTCCTTGCGTTTGGATTGAAACGCAAGGACGTTTTACTGAAAACTCCTTTACGTTTTATTTCAAGCGTAAAGGAGTTTTTTTTCGGAGTATAAACCCCGTATTTTTCAATGGTTCTCACCACATCGTAACTCCCAGAAAGCTACGGCCGAAGCAGCTGCCACATTAAGTGAATCTACCCCGTGTGCCATGGGAATACGCACCACATAGTCCGCTCCCTCGATGGCTGCTTCCGGCAGTCCGTCGCCTTCGGTACCCATCACCAGAGCCAGTCGCGGTTCTTCCTTCAGCGGCGGATAATCCAGTGGCACGGAACGGTCGGTCAGTGCCATGGCTGCCGTGCGGAACCCCAGTTCCTTCAACTGCTCCAGCGGACGGTCTACCCACGTCCAGGGCACCAGAAACACCGACCCCATCGACACGCGCACCGCCCGACGATTCAGCGGATCGCACGAATCCGTGGTCAGCAGTACGGCATCTATTCCCAGTGCGGCTGCCGAACGGAAGATGGCCCCAATGTTGGTGGTATCCACCACCCCATGAATAACCACTATCCTGCGTGCTCCACGGCATACTTCTTCCACCGGACGCGGAGCTGGACGCCGCATGGCACACAGCACACCCCGCGTCAGCGTATAACCGGTGAGCCGGGCCAGCAGTTCCCGGTCGCCCGTATAGACCGGCAGATGCGCCATGCGCTGCACAATGTCCTCCGCATCGCCCGTAAGGTGCTTCCGCTCACAGAGCAAGGACACAGGTTCATAGCCGGCCTCCAGCGCCACCCGAATCACTTTCGGGCTTTCGGCGATAAAGATGCCCCGCTGCGGGTCAATGCGGTTGCGCAACTGGGCTTCGGTCAGGGTGCTGAACACTTCCACTCCGGGATGCTCCAGCGAGGTGATTTCGATAACGGGCATAACGTAGACTTTTTGAATGAACCGCAAAGTTACGACATCTGCCGCACATTCCAAGAATCACCCCACGGGAAAATCAGGTATCCCATTCACTCGGCTGCCGTATCGAGCAACGGAGCTTCCTCTTCCTCCAATCCGCGAGGTCCCGGCCCCGGTCTCTCGCCTTCCGGCATCGGAGGCAATACCTGCGGCTGCGGTTTCACGGTCTGCCAGGTGGCATACTGTTCTTCGGTAAGAATCTTGCGGATTTTCTTCTCCCGCTTTTCCTGCTCCTTCTGCATCTTCTCGGCATGCTCCTTCATCCGTTCTTCCGGACTCATGCCTTCCGGAAATCCTCCCATTCCGGGGAATCCTCCACCCTGCGGTGGCATTCCACCTCCCATCGGAGGGCGTCCTCCCATGGGAGGCTGTCCGTTCATTCCTCCCGGATGACGCTGCATCATGGCTTCCACTTTTTCCTTTTCTTCCTTCAGGAACAACTTGTAAATCTTCTTGTACTGCTTCTCCGTCAGGTTCAATGCCTTATCCATCTCGTCGGTCCGTCGCTGGGCCGCCTTCTCCGGATTGGGCACTTCTTTCTTCTGTACTTCCTCCTGCGGGTCATCGTAGCGGACGTTCGCACTTGCATTCAAAGATGCACACATCAAGGCCATTCCGCAGGCCATCCACACAATTTTCTTCATCTTACTTACAATTTTAAATGAAAACTAATCGGAAACAAATGTAGAAGTCGCCTGCAATTTTTAAAAATAGAATCCACCAAATGCGGTTTTCTGTCTACCAATTGGAAAGAAATCTCGTATATTTGCCCTCAGTTTAACCAATTACACACGCCTTTATGGAAAAAGAAACAATACCTACCTGTGTGGACTGCGGCACACAGAACTGCAAATACAAAGACCGCACCTACCCTGATTTCTGTCCTACAGATAACTTGAAAGAGGAAGACCGCCAATGGGCACTGGAGCGTTACGACGAGGGGCGCAACCGCGAGATTATGATTGCCAGTGCGGAAGTGGAATACGAAGGCTACTGCCAGTGGACCCGCGTGCAGGAAATCATGGAATTTGCTCGGAAAATCGGTGCGCATCGCATCGGCATTGCCAACTGCATCGGCCTCATCCGTGAAGCCCGTATCTTTGCCCGCATCCTCCGTGCCAACGGCTTCGAAGCTTACTCGGTCATCTGCAAGGTAGCCGGTCAGCCCAAAACGTCGATGGGTATCCCCGCACAATGTGAAAGCATCGGCGCCGCCATGTGCAACCCGATTCTGCAAGCCCGTCTGATGAACGAAGCACATACCGACCTGAACGTGGTAATCGGTCTCTGCGTGGGACACGACAGCCTGTTCTACAAATACTCAGATGCCTACGTCACTACCCTCGTAACCAAGGACCGTGTGACAGGCAATAACCCGACGGCAGCACTGTATACGGCGGATTCTTATTACCGGAAGAAGTTTTTTGGAGGGAAATAAAAGATTCAGACTAATAGTATATAAAAAAAGGGAAGCAGCACATCGATACGCCGCTTCCCCCTTTTTATAATATTCTATTTCAATCACGCTACAATCCACCGCTCAATACTTCGTGTCTCTTCACTGAAGTTTACTCCCACCTTTATCACCTTCCGGCCATCGGAAACGAAGGAAGAGGCATAACCTTTTTCCTCTATCTGCTGCATGGCCTCTTCGGCGGTACCGTTCAACTTGAACTCCATTACGTAAATGTAGTCGGAAGTCTTTAGTACCAGGTCCACACGGCCACGCGATGTACGGTATTCCACCTCGGTGTGGAAACCCATCAACTTGAACACGATGTAAAGAATGTTCTGGTAATGTACCTCACGATCACGGGCCAGTTCGTAGGGAGTATCATCAAAAAAGGTCTGCAGGCGGCTCAGGAAACCATCCACATCACCCTTGCGTACCTCACCCACAAAGCACTGGATTTCATAAGGGGACTTGCTCACGCTCACCGACGCATAGTGAGGAAGCAGGAAACGGAGAAAACCCTGCTCCACCTCCCGGTTCGGGAAACCGAGGGTATAGTTCTCAAACTCCGCGTTATAGTCCTTGATGGTCAGGTAACCACTCTGATAGATGACCGGTACCGGGTCGGTAGAAGCCGCATCGATGGAATCCAGCACCGGACCGCTGGTCACGATATGCTCAATCTCTTCCACCGGATAATGGTGAAGTTTCATCAGCTCTACCAGGTAAGTCGGGGTACCCGTCTCAAACCAGTAGCTGCCTATCTGTTTCTTGGCGAAGGTATTCAACAGGCTGAAAGGATTGTACATGCCTACCGACTTATAGCAGAAGTGATAACCGTCGTAGTTTTCCTTCAGCAGTCCACAAGCTTTGGTATAATCTACGCCCAGTGCATCAGCAAGCGAATGAATGTCCTCGTCAAAATACTGATGAAGTTCGGCATCACTGATACCGCAGAGTTCCGCATAGCGATTGTCCATGGAGATGTCCATCAGGTTATTCAAATCACTGAACACGCTTACCTTGCTGAACTTCGTCACGCCCGTCAACATGGCAAAATGAATGGAGCCATCGCACGACTTGAGCGCACCATAAAATGCTTTGAGCGTATTACGGAATTTTGTCTGCAATTCCGGATTTGTAATGGCCTGAAGCATGGGCTTGTCGTACTCATCTATCAGAACCACCACCTTTTGCCCCATTTTCTTCGCAGCCCGACGAATAACTCCTTCGAAACGAGTCGCCACGGAATACTCATCCGGGTTATGGCCATACTCTGCTTCCCACTGCTTCAGCGTCAGCTCCAGCTTGTTTTCCAGACTTGCTTCCGTATCATACTTTTCCGTATTCAAATCCATGTGAAGCACCGGATGCACCGTCCAGTCCTTTTCCAGACTTTCCATGGCAAGTCCTTTGAAAAGTTCACGCTTTCCCAGGAAATAAGCCTCCAATGTAGAAATCATCAGGCTCTTGCCAAACCGACGGGGACGGCTTAGGAAATAGTATTTACCTGTCTGTACCATGGTATATAAAAGCGAAGTCTTGTCTACATAAATATATCCCCTGCTACGGAGATCCTCGAAATTCTGTATGCCTACCGGATAAAGTCTGTTCATGGCCATATCGTTTTAATCCTTTCGTACACACAAAGGTAAGATTTATCTGTCGCAATTCCTAATCTGACCACCTGAAATCAAGGCGGCAACAGATTCCGGATGAGATTTATAGTCCCAAACAAAAAATTCCTTACCTTTGGACTAAACAACATAATATACCATAAAACTTAAACTCTATAGTATATGAAAGCCAAACACATCGCATTCCTTTCACTCAGTGTGCTTGCAGGAACATTTGCCTCATGCACCGGCTCACACGAAATAAAGATTACAGGCTCGGCAAAAAATTTAGACGGAGGCACAATTATCTATCAGAAATCCATCGACGGAATGTTTAATTCGCAATCTCAGGATACATTGAAGCTGAATACGGACAGCACGTTTAGTCTCACACTCCCCAGCAACGGGTACGAACAGATACGCCTGTTCCTGTGGGGAAAGCGTTACTTAGGTTCTTTTATTGCCGACGGCGGAAACTATCGCCTGCAAATTGATGCCGCAGCCACGCATCCCATCTCCATTCTGGAAGGCAAGAATGAAAAGAACATGGAGGTATCAAGGCTAATGGACGAACTGGGACAAGACGTGTTTGATATACTTTCAAGAAAAGGCGACAAGTGGGGTATTACCCAGGACACCATAGCCACGTCAGTCAGCAAAAAGTTGCAGGATGCGGTATTAGCCTTAGATGAGAAGATGAAAGGTGTGGATGAGGATTTATATGAAAAAGCCTGCCAGAATACACGCATACAGACAATGTGGGCCTTCCAGAACCAGCTTTTCGGCATTGCCTACCGCTATTCCGAAGCCACCAAGCAAAGCTGGCTCAAGGAATGGGAGAAGATGATGGAATTCTGTCGGGTAAATTACCCGGCCAGCACTTTCTCGCCCGCTTTCCATGAAGTAGTATGTAACAATGCCGGCATTACCTACTACACCAAAGAAGAACCGGTAGACGAAGACTTGAAGAAAAATCCCAATAAGTTGATTTTCCATTACATCGAAAAGAACCTTACGGGTCAGGCGCAGGAATCGGCCATGGCACAGCTTTTCCTGAGGGACGCAAACGAGGAAAAATACGACCCAGAAATACTTCCGCTGGAAGAACGATTCAAGCAACTGTATCCACAAAGCAAATGGCAACCGCTGATAGATGAAGCTATTGCCAAGAACAAGGCTTTCAATCAAGCTAAAACACCCGACTACATCCACTTCCCTAATATAGACAACGCCAAGACATTCAAAGACATTACCGACTTATATAAAGGAAAGGTTATTTTCATGGATATATGGGCAACTTGGTGCGGTCCCTGTCGTGCTTCTTTCGCCTATGTAAAACCTTTACAGGAGTATGCCAAAGCGAACGACATCGTACTGCTGTATCTCTCCATCGACCGCCCGGAAGAAGATGCCAAATGGCGCAAGATGGCAGCACATTATGACCTGATGGGCGAGCATGTACGCGTGCAGGAAGCGTTTAAGGATGAAATATACACAACCTTCGGCAACGCACAAAAAGCACTTTCCATTCCTCATTGCGTGATTATCGGGAAGGATGGAGAAATCAAGTTCAAATCGGCTGCTTCTCCGGAAGATATGGAAAAACTAAAATCTCAATTGAAAGAGGCAGCGCAGGCAGGAGCATAATCCCTGTTACTACTGAAACTCCTAATACACATAAAAACCGCCACGTATCCCTTCCAAGATGCGTGGCGGCTATGTTTTACTTCAGTGCTTTCCCGTCGGAGAAGGCATTGCCCACCTTCTCTCCTATCACCAAATAATGATGATGAATCGGGTCATACGTAATCGGTTTCAGACGGGCAGGGTCAATTTGGCCGTTTTCATCCAGAATCTCTTCCGCTGCCGACACGTTGACAATACGACCTACCAGATGATTGCTCCCCTGGTCGTATGAAACCAGCTCACATTCCAGCGTCATGGGCAGTTCCTCAATGACCGGTGCATTCACAAACTCCGATTTTACGGCATGGAAACCGGCTTTAGCGAATTTATCCGGTTCTTTCTTTCCTGAAACAAGCCCCACATAATCGCAAGCTGCCACATAGTCGGCTGTAGCCATACTCACGGTAAAGGCCTTCGTGGCCAAAATATTCCGGGTCGTCTTGTGTCCTTCGGCCAGGCAGATGCCTACCATGTCATCCGTATAGATTCCTCCCCACGCCGCATTCATGGCATTGGGTTTTCCATTTTCGTCGTACGCAGCCACGATAAATACGGGCATCGGGTACAACCATGTTTTTACTCCAAAATTCTTTCGCATATTCGTCTTATATTTAATCATGTTAACCTACCGTATTTACACCATTTCCTTTTTCCTTAACAAACGATTTGATTTCTTCTGCATACTCCAATATTACATTCTGTCTTCGTTCCTCATTGACCAGACAGAACACTTCATAAGATTCTTCAAATTGGTTCCAATGTATACTCGGAGCCAATTTAACATAAGAAGCTGGAGGAATCACACCCACCGTAAATCCCTTTGCATCATAACAAAGATAATAGTTCCGTTCCTGATAAATAAAATTAATTATTAACCGAACTTTTTTCCTGTCAACCATCGAAGTGACTTGTTCATGCAGTCGCCGAGTAGCATATTTATTTTTCTTATCCCGATTGACATATTCATCACATATAATAAAACCTTCTTCCTCTAATTTCTCCAACAGTCCACAAATCAAACTATGCATAGTATGCCACTTTAGATGTTTCATCATACCATCACCATGAGAACGAACCTCAAAATAGGTTTTCATCTCATCTTCATTTTCCGTAAAATGCTTCATGAGATTTATGACCTGAGTGCTGTCATTCACATGTGTATTCAAAACTTCCCAATACTGTCGCATGATTTCTTTTTTAAAAGCATCCTTCTCGTTCTCCATGCACTCCAGAACCCAGTCTTTAATGTCTTTTTCATAACTCATCAAAGCTAAATGAGAGAGTTTATGTTCCGACTGAGCAGGGCAAGCTGTCGGTTCCAGCCCTCTCAATGTCAGATACACATAAAATACATGTTCTGATGAATTTATGTTCAGTTCTTTATCTTTTAAAATGGCTTCACCGTATCGTCCTAACTGTGTTATATGCTGGCTATGCCTGTCTTTTGCAAATAATTTATTTTCAATAATAATCACATACTCTCCATTAGGTGACCATATTGACATATCTATCTGATGTATTTCCCGATGCTCCGCCTCATTGGGATAAACCCGGTAATCTCCTGTCAAAAAGATATCAATCAAAGCTTCGCATGACTGCCCTTGCAAGGAATCCTTCATTGTAATATTATGAAACATACGTTCCAAGAAACATTTCAAATACTCTTTTCGCATTGATAAAAGCATCGCTATGAAACTGGAATGAAGAAACTTCTCATTATGCCAGTTGAACATCGCACGAAACAAATTGAAATCTGTATTCTTATTCATCTATAAAAAATCGAATTATACATTAAAATAGCTTAGCTTTTTCAGTTATCGCCACCTTAATCACCCCATCCAGACGATTCTCGAAGATGCGGTAGGCTTCTTCTATTTCATTAAGCGGGAAGCGGTGTGTAATGAGCGGCGTAGTGTCAATCTTTCCCTCCGCTATCAACCGGAGGATTTCAGCACAGTCGCAACCGTCTACCCCACCTGTCTTGAAGGTGAGGTTTTTGCCGTACATGTCGGGCAAGGGAAGTACCTGCGGACGGTCATACAAAGCCACAACGGTCACAATGGCATTCGGACGGGCACACTCCCAAGCCAGCCAGAAGGTATCATCGGCTCCGGCCACTTCAATGACTACATCGGCCCCTCCATGCGCGCTGTGGGCTTTTACAAACTCCTGACACTGTTCCGGCGTAGTGACCAGTACCTCGGGATAATGGGTCTGCACGAAACGAATGCGCTCTTCCGATTTCTCACACACAATGAGACGACGCGGATGTTTCAGTCGGGCACAGAGCAACGTACAGATACCCGTAGGTCCAGCTCCAATCAGCAGCACCGTATCTTCGGGCGTGATTTCTGAGATACGGGCAGCCCAGAAACCAGTGGCCAGAATGTCGCCCACGAAAAGCGCCTGCTCGTCCGTCACTCCGTCGGGAATGCGGTTCAACCCCTGGTCGGCATGCGGCACCCGCACATATTCCGCTTGCCCCCCGTCAATGCGGCAACCCAGTGCCCATCCTCCGTCGGGGTCCTCACAATTGTTTACATATCCGTGTTGGCAGAAAAAACATTCCCCACAGAAAGTCTCCACGTTGACCGTTACCCGGTCACCCGGCTTCACGGTAGTGACCTCTGAACCGACCTTTTCCACGATGCCCACCATCTCATGCCCCACCGTAATACCCGGTACAGCACGCGGCACACTGCCGTGCTTGATGTGTAAATCGCTGGTGCAGATACTTCCCAACGTGACGCGCACCAGGGCGTCCTTCGTGTCTTTCAATTCGGGCACAGGCTTCTCTATCAGTGAGAAACGACCGTACTCCATATACGTATAAGCTAACATATTCTTAAATTTTAATGAAAATACGCCTTCAGCACTTCTCCGAACACCTCTCCCGGTGCAATCTTATCAAACAGCTTCATCGAGGTATGCAGTTTCAGCACGTCCACCTCCGAACCCATCAGTTCCCGCACCGTACGATGGCCACGATGACCTAACAAGGCATGAGAGATTTCCCGCAAGCGGGCACCCAATATGGGATGTGCCAGATAAGCCCGGGCTTCTTCTTCCCCGTCCAGTCCGTAGAACTCCGAGTTGTAACTATAGCCTAAGCCCTTCTGCTGAGGGAAAATATACCAAATCCAATGGCTGCGCTTACCGCCATTCCTGATTTCCTTCAATGCCACAGGATACACGCCTTCCTGCGCATCCAGAAACCGTTGCAGATTAAATTTCGTGTGCGACATATTCCTTCGTTTTTATCTTTACTCAAATGTAAAGATAATCTCTCAATGAGCAAACGATTGCAAGGAGAATTATTTTTGCCACAAGTATGATTTTCCTCCCTAATTCTTCGTTAATTAAAGAGTTATGCTTATATTTGTCCCGAAAATCCGCGCAAGGCAGTTTTCATCGCGCATTGATTTTAGATACAACAAATGATCGTTAAAGATGTCACACAAAGTTTTCGTTACGTTCCGCTGAGGTCCTGACCGGATTTTTCTCAGCATAAGAATCGAATGAATTATTGCTTCCGACAAGGAGGCCGGGATTGTTGTGCTCTTTGACGTACTAGCTGCGCACCTCTCTTTCGATGGGGAAACGAGAGGGAATTTACGCTGCTACAGACCTTCAGTGTCCGTAAGCTTCTATCTTTATCTATTTCTATTTTCTCATTTTAAAATTCGTTTGTTGTATATGAAAAATGTCATGTTACGTGCTACACGCACCTTTATTGAAGATCTCTGTGCTCCCGAATATGCTCACAACCACCTCGCCGTGGAAATCTCTCATCCCGATGGTTTTACCGATGCCCAGGAACTTTCTATCCGGGTGTATTCCTGCGAATACCGCCTGTTGGGCTGTGATACCCGTTCACTGAAAGGGAAAAAGTCCCGAAAAGTACGGTTCGACATCCTCTCTGAAGAAGAATGGGAAGCCGGACTCTACCGTATCTACGTCTACCGCAACGGACGCCCGGTGGGATGGACACTCTTAGAGCTCTATTCCGGCTACGAATGCTGGGACAAGACCGAGGTGGAGGATTTCCAGACCCGTCCTGAAGAAAAATACTTTGCCGAGACTTTCTGCTTCCTGCCCTTGTTCTCCTGGATGCACCAGGAACAATGTGACTCGAACCTCATCCGCCAGTTTCTCGAAACATTGTATGCGCTCGACAGCCATCAGCTTGCCGTACCTCACCTGCTTGTTTCAGGCAATCAGGCCCGCAAATATGCCGCCCGCCTGCTGGCCCTTCATTTTTGTGAAAAGCAGACCGCTCTTTGCAGCCATTTCTCCCTACAAGAATTGCTGGAGGGTTCCCTGCAATGGAAAGTCCTGCAAGAGAAGATGGATACTCGAAAAGTAGTGCTGGTGGAAGTACCCTACAAGGAGTACACCCGACAGGAATCCAACCTGCTCGACCTGTTAGGAAATCTGATGGAACAGAAAGTTTCTTCCGGCCCTATCTTCATCTTCTACGGCACAATGGACAGTACCTATCAGTTGCGCAGATGCAGCACAGCAATGAGCCGCATCTTTACGGAAGAGAACACCATCTATACACCCGACAAGGCGGAAACCGATGACCCAGACGAAGCCTTTCCGGTAGATGATCTTCCTTTACCGTTTGATGAAGAACAGCCGTTTCCGCATACTGAAGAAGATAGTCCCTTGCCCGAAGACAACATGCCATCGGATGCCGAACAAGCCTTGCAGGAGATGGTGGGACTGACCCGCCTAAAGGAAGACTTGCAGGAAGCCCGTATGATGGCCGCCTTCATGAAGCGTCGTATGGAATTAGGGCTCGACACGGAACTGGACAACCGTCACCACATGCTGTTCTTAGGCAATCCCGGTACAGGAAAGACGACGGTGGCCAAACTCATCGGACAGCTGTATCACCAGATGGGACTGCTTTCCAGCGGACATACCATAGAGACATGCCGCACAAAACTGGTAGGCGAATACATCGGTGAGACAGAAAAGCACATCAGGCAAGCCATTGAGGAGGCCCGGGGAGGCGTACTTTTCATCGACGAAGCCTACACCCTGATTACCACGAAACAAGAAACGAAAGATTTCGGGAAAGAGGTGATTCACGCCCTGCTCACCGTGCTCTCGGAACCCAACCCTGATATGATTATCATCCTGGCTGGCTACGAGGACAAGATGCAGCAGATGCTCCGTACCAACCCCGGCTTGCAGGAACGTTTCCCTCTCCAGTTCTACTTTGACGATTACAATGCGGACGAGCTGATGGAAATGGCGCACCGTCTCTTGCAGAAACGCAATTTCCAACTGACTTCCGAAGCGGACAAGGAACTGTATACCCTGATTGTGGAAGCCACCGCCCAGCGCGATGAGTATTTCGGCAACGGACGCTGGCTGCACAACCTGATTGAGCAGGGGATCATCAAGTGCATGGCCCAGCGTATCATGTCGCAACCTTCCATCCCCGACAATACCTTCCTGTTCCGTACCATCACCCAGGAAGATGTCGTGAAGGCAGGTAATCGTCTCCGCGGCAAGCAGGTGGTGAAACTGGAACCGCAGCCCATCCGTCGCATCGGGTTCAGGGCCTGAAAAACAAACCTGACTTCTTTATCGGCCAATAAATAAAAGTCCCCCTGCTTTCGCTGCAAAGTGAAGCAGAGGGACTCTTTTATTTCCCATATTCTTTTTCTCTCATTAATTGAACACCAGTCTGTCCGTATCATACCCGCGCTGGCGCAACTTACCTATCAATTCCTGAAGCACCTCGTCGGGCAGGGTTTCTTCACGGCTCATAATCCAAAGATATTTATCGCTGCTACTGCCTATCAGCATGTAGCGATAGTCCGGGTCAATATCGAGCACGTAATAGTCGGCATAAAACCACAGGAAGAACGACACCTTCAGCTTGCCGGGATCGTTCGGATCGGGCTGTTTGGCCTTTCCCTTGATTTCCTTGTACTTCCCGTCCTTGTATCCCGCGTTCAGCACCTCAATGCGTCCGTTGGGTAGCAAGGTATAAGTGGCCGTTACACGGGTCATGTTCTTTTCAAAACGATGGTCATAGCGGGCTATCTCGTACCACTTCCCCATAAAACGCGATACGTCGAACGTCTGCACCGTCCGGTTGTCTATCTCAGTATTGTTGCTGCTTTGGCAACTGCCAAACCCTAACAGGGCACACAGAAGAATCAGGATGTGTTTCATAACGCGTATTTTTTAAATTCAAAGGTTGTATCTCCCACAAATATACCAAAACCTGACCAATTACGGAGAAATCGATGAAAAATAAATTCCCCAATCGTTAGGTCAGCTACACAAGAATACCTACCTTTAAGACCGTTATTTTTTACCAGGCAATCTATCAGAAAAATATGAAAAAGACAAAACTATTTTTTGTAGGTGCTGCCATCCTGATAGGAGGAGGAACGGCCGTACATGCCCAGTCGTGGAGAAACGGCGGGGCAGTTTCTTTGGATAAGCAATATGCCGATTATCCTTGTGTGAATTTACTGGACAGTACCAATGTGACGGTGGCACCTACCGGACAAGGTTCGTTTGCGGTCTGCCGGGCCGTACGGGTGCAGACAACTACCGGAGCCTTGCAGCAACGGGTACTGAAATACGATTACGACCCGCTGACGGCAGCTGCCACCTTCAAGCGAGTGACCATCTACCATGCCGACGGAACCTATACATCGGTCGATGTGACCAAGGCCTGCGACTATGCCGCTCCGGCCAGAGCTATCTACTGGGGAGCCCGCCAGATTATGCTGGAACTGGGCGCATTGCAACCGGGCGACATCATCGACTATGAAATCGACAAGAAAGGATTCACGTACGCCTTGCTGGGTGATGCGCCCCAAGCAGGCGACGACTCCCGTTTTATCCCGCCCATGCGCGGACAGTTCTACGACATCGTACCCTTCTGGTCGGACGACCCCACCCTGCGCAAAGTGTACCGCGTCAGTCTGCCGGCCGAAAAAGAAATGCAATTCCAATTCTATCAGGGCAGCTGCGCTTCTTCCATGCGCTACGAAAACGGACGGAAAGTCTATACCTTCGCCAAAGATGCCATCATGCCCTTCCGCCGGGAACCGAATATGGTCGATTTCTATGACGCCGCGCCGAAGCTGATGATGTCTACCACCGCTGACTGGAAAGAGAAGTCACGCTGGTTCTACGGAGTCAACGAAGACTACGGCAGTTTCACCGCCATTCCGGAAGCCCAGAAGAAAGTAGACGAACTCATTCGGGGTAAAAAGACCGAACTGGAGAAAGTGGCGGTACTCACCCACTGGGTGGCCGACAACATCCGTTATGCAGGTATCTCCATGGGAAAGGGAGAAGGATTCACCCTGCATAACCTGAAAATGAATTACACCGACCGCTGCGGTGTATGCAAGGACATTGCCGGCACACTGATTGCCTTCCTGCGGATGGCAGGATTCGAAGCCTTTCCGGCCATGACCATGGCAGGCAGCCGGGTGGAAACCATTCCGGCCGACCATTTCAACCACTGCGTGGCTGTGGTGAAACTCAGTGACGGCACAATGATGCCGCTCGACCCCACGTGGGTACCTTTCTGCCGGGAACTGTGGAGCAGTGCCGAACAGCAGCAGAATTACCTGCCGGGCACACCGGAAGGCACCGACCTATGCCTGACTCCCATCTCCGACCCGGAAAACCATTACGTACGCATCAAGGCACAGAACACCCTCGATGAAAAAGGCACGCTGAAAGGCACCTTCACCATCGAAGCCGAGGGACAGAGCGACAGCAACATCCGCCGCATCTTCACCACCGGATTCCAGAGCGAATGGGCACATACCATGGAACGCCAGTTGCTGAACGTATCACCTAAAGCCCGATTGAAAAGCGTGGACTACGGACGGACACCGAAAGACTACCAACGCGCCCCCATCCGGATTACGTTCCGCTACGAGATTCCGGAATATGCGCTGAAAGGCGACCAGGGAGAAATGATTTTTAAACCCTTCGTGCTGAACAACCTTTACACGCAAGTCCTCTCCTACCTGCGGATAGATACCAGCCTGGAGAAACGGACCTACGGCTTCAAGGACGGCTGTTCCCGCCTGGTGGAAATGGAAGAAAACCTGAAACTTCCTACCGGATACGAATGGCAAGGAAAGGAAAAGCAGGACCAGATGGACGGCTCAGGTGCCGGATTCACCGGATACATGAGCCAAAACGGCAACCAGTTGCAGGTGAAAACATCCTTGCGTCTGAAGAAGCGGGTCTACGAAGCATCCGACTGGGAAAGTTTCCGAAATGCGGTGAACACAGCCAAGGGATATGGAGAATATATCGTGGTAAAGAAATAACCACTCATACGAGGATTTAACAAGAAACGAAGCGTAATGAAAACATTATCAATCTACATAGGAATCATAGGAATGCTTTTGCTGGCTGTGCTGCCGGCCAGAGCCGCATCGGAAGCAGAATTCCGCAAACTCTCGAAAACGTACACCCTGCGTGCCGACGGCAGTCAGGAGATGCGAGTGCAAAAGGAACTCACCCTGTTCACCCATGCCGCCATGAACGGCCTGTACGGAGAAACATTTATCGTGTATAACCCCGACTTCCAGAAGCTGGAGATTCACGCGTCATACACCCGTCAGAAAGATGGCACCGTGGTTCAGACACCCGCCAATGCCTTCGTAGAAGTATTGCCTGCCGCAGCTGCCAACGCACCGGCCTACAATCAGCTGAAAGAGATGGTCGTAGTGCACACCGGACTTGAATTAGGTACCACCATCGTGCTGGATTACTCCATTGTGAGCAAAGCCGGTTACCTGCCGGAACTTGATGTCTGCAGTCCGGTCAAAGAACTTTCTCCCATCAAGGAATTCACCTTCCGCCTGAACGTACCAGCCGGAAAATCGGTACACTATGAACTGCTGAACGCCTCTGCCCAGCCGTCCATTGCCCAAAGAGACGGAATGAAATCCTTCACCTGGACACTAAAGGAAGTGAAACCTCGCCCTTACGCCTATCCTTCTGCAAGAGGAAGTATGGGACAAGCACAAGCAGTAGCCAGCGGCATGATGCCAGTCTTCGTGGCCTCAACCTGGTCACGATACGATGAAGCCCTGAAAAGCCTGAAAGCACAGTTCCAGCCCGGCAACCGCTCCGTTATCGAAGCCAAGGTAGCCGAACTGACTCGAGGTATCCAAGACAATCCACAGGCAGTTCGCAACGCCATCGCCCGCTACATGACCGAACTGTATCAATTGGGACGTTGCGGCGTATCACTGCAGGATGCCGGCTACCGTCTCCGTCCGGCATCGGAAGTCATCCGTTCGGCTTACGGCACCCAGGCTGAATTAGTAAATCTGGATGTCACCTTGCAGCAGGCAGCCGGACTGGAAGCGGAAGTAGCCGTATGTGCCCTTCGTCCGTCAAAAGCTGAAAACCAAGGTTTGTCTACCATCGTATTGCTGGTAGCCCAAAGCAAGCTAATGCCCGAGAAAGTCGCCCTGACAGGCACCGAAGAAGCCAGCCTGCAACCCTTCCTGACGGTGAGCAGCCTGGATGGAAAACCACTGACAATGGAAGCTTACTTAGGAGCCAAGGAAATGCAGCAGACCGACACCCTGAAAGTGGACGAAAAGAAGTTACAGCAGCCTGCCGAAGGATGGGGAATCGTGACACTGAACGACCCGACACCGGCCCGCACGCTCTATGCGTATGCTGCCAATACAACCATTCCCGAGAATATCCTTCTGCCGAGAACTATGAACTGCACGCTGGAGACCATTGTCTGCCTGCCGGAAGGTATGAAAGTAACTCCCCGCACCAACAAGGAAATCAGCAATGCTTGCGGAAAAGTAGTGTTCAGCTACCAGCCCACGAAAGAAGGCATGAAAGTGACCCGCAGCCTGTGCATCAACCGCCAGTTACAGACTCCGTCGAATTACAAAGAGTTGTATGCCCTCCTGGCAGAATGGAGAGATACCAATAACCATACGCTGGTGGTAAAGAAAGTAGCAGAATAAGCTGAAAAATAACTCACACGAAAAAGGAATCGCCTCTTAAATGGGTCGGTTCCTTTTCTTTTTCCCCGAAGCTGATACCATACCCAACAACATTTCCAGCCAACTTTTCCGTTTCCTGTTTCCTGCCTGTTTGAATGTTCGCTGAAAATTACTACATTCGCAGTAGAATCTAAATCCAGTGGTTATGAGCAAGCTATATCCGGTAGGAGTGCAGAACTTTGAGAAAGTGATATTGGGTGGTTATGAATACGTCGATAAGACCGCCTTGATTTATCAGTTGTTCAATACAGGAAGTTACTATTTTCTGAGCCGTCCGCGACGCTTCGGAAAAAGCCTGCTATTGTCGACCCTTGAAGCCTATGCACAAGGAAAGAAAGAGCTTTTCAAGGGACTGGCACTGGAGAAGCTGGAGAAGGACTGGACAGTATATCCGGTGCTGCACCTGGATTTGAATACACAAAAATACGATACGCCGGAATCGCTGACCAGCATTTTGAATGATAATCTATGTACTTGGGAAAGCCGATACGGTGCACGGGAAAGTGAAACAAGTCTGTCCCTTCGTTTTCAAGGCATCATCCGCCGTGCCTGCGAGCAGACAGGCCGCCGCGTGGTGATTCTCATCGACGAATACGATAAGCCCATGCTTCAGGCCATCGGCAACGAAGCCTTGCAGAACGAATACCGCAGTACCCTGAAAGCCTTCTATGGAGCTTTGAAATCCATGGACGGGTGCATCCGCTTTGCCCTGCTTACGGGAGTGACCAAGTTCGGCAAGGTCAGTGTGTTCAGCGATTTGAACAACCTGATGGACATCTCCATGGACGACCGCTACGTGGAAATCTGCGGCATCAGCGAGAAGGAAATCCATACGTATTTTGAGGAAGACATTCATGCGCTGGCTACAGCTACAGGCCTGACTTATGAAGAGACTTGTGCAGAACTGAAATCCAATTATGACGGTTATCACTTCACGGAAAATGCCGTGGGCATGTACAATCCGTTCAGTCTGCTCAATACGTTTGCAAAGAAAAAGTTCGGTAGCTACTGGTTTGAAACAGGCACACCGACTTACCTCGTCGAACTGCTCAAACTCCATCACTATCCGATAGAAGAACTGGAACACATCGTCACCAGCCAGCCGGTGCTGGACAGCATCGACACAGCCTCTACCGACCCGATTCCGGTTATCTACCAGAGTGGCTATCTCACCATCAAGGGTTACAACAAGATGTTCGAGAACTACACGTTAGGCTTCCCCAACCGCGAGGTGGAACAAGGGTTCTTCAAGTTTCTGCTGCCCAACTACGCATCGGTGAGCGTAAGCAAGTCACCCTACCAGATTCAGTGTTTTGTGGAGGAAGTAATGGCGGGCAAAGTGGATGATTTCTTCGAACGGTTGAAGACCATGTTTGCCGGCATTCCATACGAGCTGGCACGTGACCGCGAAGTGCACTACCAGAATATCCTCTACATCATCTTCAAGCTGATGGGCTTCTACGTGCAGGTGGAATACCATACCAGTCGCGGACGGATTGACCTGGTACTCCAGACACAGGACTACGTGTACATCATGGAATTCAAGTTGAACGGCAGTGCGGACGAAGCCCTGGCTCAGATTCGGGAGAAAGGCTATGCCGCACCTTTTGCCAAGGACAGCCGTACGGTCTACAAGATTGGCGTCAACTTCAATGATGAGCTTCGGAACATTCAGGAAGTGAAGGTGGAAATGGAGTCTTGACCATTGTGTCAGTTTTTTTCAATGGCATAAGAAACTACAACCGCTTTTACGCCTGCTTCCGGATATTTACTCTTATAGTGTGCTGTCAAGTCCTTATATAAATAAAAAGTGGTGGGCATCATATCACCATTAAACTCAAAATTTCCATAGAATACATCAAACGAAGGATAGCCTGTTTCATTCCCTTCTTCATCCAGGAATGACCATTCCATGAAACCATTTACTTGTCCTTCGGGTGGTAGTATCTGATATACTTCAGGAAATTCTTCCTGAGTTTTATTGGTTCTTTTTATCAGACCAGTGCCTAATGCACTGATGTCATCTTTTATTGCGAGCCATTTCGGTCCTTCACTGTGGGCATAATAGAAATAGTGATAGTCCAATGGCAGAATAGAGTTATTCTTCAAATCCTCTTCAATCACCTCTTTGTTATCAGCCTCTACCGCATATTTGTATGTAGGCAGAAATTTGTCTTTATAGAATGCTTCCGGAATAAAATGTTTCGGTAATCCTTCCGAGACTTTTTTCTCTTTGGATGTTACTTCAAGCAACTCATGTTCCGTCCAGGCAGGTTGCCCCATACCATAATCCAGGTAACTTATTTCGCTGATTTTTATTCTATATTCATATCCTTCTTCAAATTCAAATCCGCCGATACCCCCTAAGGCTTCCCACTCTTCTGCATTTTCTTTTTTTACAGGATATACCTCTTTCAGATAATCACATCCCTCTGACCATATTACACCCGGTTTCATTTCCGATGCCACAGTCAGCACATACTCCTTGTAATCCGTTATTTTTCTGCCCTCTTCGTCCTCCTTATCACAACTGATGAAGGTAAATGTAAACAGGAGCAGTACTCCCAATAAGTTCTTTGTTTTCATGTTACTTTGATTTTATGACGTCCAGTCTTTTATTTTCCTTTTTAGCATAGTCTTCGAAAAAATCTATTACCCTCGGATAGAAATTCTCAAAACTACCATATTTTGCCTGTCTTTTTTCGTATTTTCTCAGCAGGCTCACCAGTTCCGGCATCCACCTGAAATTGCGTTGTACCTGCTCCAACAGTTCATTTTTTATTTCTTCCGGCTTGTAGTCTTTGTCCAGCATATAACAGATAACAGCCGCACGGACAAGTGATTCGTTTATCACGGTCTTCCAATTGCCATACGCTTGTTTCGCCATACTCCAACGTGAAGAATTAAACAAATCCGTGGCAGCCGGTTCCAGTTCTTTTACATAATCAGGATATTTGTTTTCATCCAGAAAATGATTGATAAAAGAATGATTAAATTCATGAATCAGCGTCGGCAAATATTCTTTACTATACATGGGCATACCTTCTTTATTCACGTAATAACCCACAATGGCGAAAACCTCCTTCTTATATCCTTTTATTTGCCGGTCTGCTCCATAGTTTCCACCTCCATTGCAGAAACCGATTATCACAGAAAAAGTTTCCTGAGGTTCATTTCCATAGAAATCAGCATACCAGTCTATATCAAAATGACTGATGACATTATCCTGATAAGACTTGATGCCCCTTTCATAAAGATCTTTATGGGCCAGAAAGAATTCATTGAATTTTGTATCCCTATAAAAGCTGCTGAGATAAGACAGAAATTCATCCTTATCCACCTTCTTCCATCTTTTCTCTAAAGTAGAAGCATCTTCCTCTATCAATGAAAAAATGCCGTTCCGGTTATCCAAATGTACAGCCATTGACATGACGGCATCATAAGCTATGCCATACTTATTCCTGAGTTCTTTCATATACTGCACAGCCGGATGGCCAGTACTCTCCTTAAAATAGCTGTCCATGTCCTTTATATATTGACCCGCCATATCCATGTGATATTCCGGAAAACCGGCCATACGCGATAAGATACTCATAAGCTCCACATTTTCATTCACCTGTGGAGTAATATACTGTGCCTTTACAACACAAAGAGATGTGAAGAACAAGGCTAAAAATATCACGTATTTTTTCATATCGTAAACTGTTGGTTATTCATAGAACTTAGCGAAAGACAAGTTATTTCCTAACGTCATCAAAATACTTTGATGATGCAAACTTCTTGGGAAGTCTTTCAAAAAGCTTCTGAAATGTTTCTTTGTTCAGTGAATGTCTGCTTACGTATAAGCAATAAGCTCCCACAAGATTATCAATATTACGTTCTATACGTTGAATATTGAGAATGGAGTCTTCTTTTATGAGTTCATTCATTTTTAAAGTTATTGAATCCTTCTGTTCTTGTGTCAAAGTAGAATCCTTCAAACAAAGATTGTTAAGATGTCCCAACACATGACTTATTGAGTCTGTTCTCATATTTTCTATACGAAACAAATCATTATATGGAGAACCATATATATCGAATATATGTTTTTGGCTATCTCTCATGTATTTCACTTCTGAATCTTGTGTAAAAACCATAGTTACACTTGGCTCATTGCCCACAGCAGAAACTATAACTTTAGGCAAAAAATCTTCTTCTGAAGCCTTCGGTAACTTGAATGTAAATTTGCCATTCATAACTACAGCTGAATCAAGATATGTATCGTCAAGATATTCAGTTATATACATATAATCACCATCTTTTACACCAGTAGTTGTACCATGAATTATACATTGCTGTTCTGTACACGACACTAAAAAAGAGAATAACATCAGTATTCCACATAAGTTCTTTGCTTTCATGTCACTTTGATTTTAGAGTTTATAATTCTGTGTTCACTATCTAAAGTATTTTCTACTTGCTATGGCAAGTTCCTCAAAATATAAAGCCCGGTGTATTATAAATACTGCACTAATAAAATTAAATTATTCAGGCAGTTATGTAAAGTATATTTTAATGATTGTTGCAATAACTATCAATATAACAGCTGCAAATAAAAGTATCACTATGTTTCAGGTCCGAGTCCGTATCGCAAATATAGTGCTTATAATAAAGGTTTAGAGATAAATCTTGTTTTTTTATATAAATATCAGTATATTGCTATAAAAGTAAATTCTCATATTGAATTCAAAAGACAAGTATCTAATTCGCCTGCAATAAAATTTATTATTGCACCTAAATATGATGATTTTGAGAATATAGTTCCAACACCTATTATTATCGATAATAATCTATAACCTTTAGGAATTATTTATATCAATTCCATTTCATTGTTTTTACAAACAAAGCCTAAAGAAGAATACAAGTGTTTGCCATGTTCACTACTATTCAACCATAATTTTTTTATATCGTTGTTCTTGGCATATTTGATAATTTCTTGCAATAACAACTTAGCCAAACCTTGTTCTCTGAATTCTGGAGTGGTAAATACATTCAAGATATATCCTTCTTTCCCAGTTAAATTCTCCTGGTATGGAATGCGGTTAAACAAACATAAGGATGCAATGGATATTATCTCGTCATTGTCGATTATCCCATAGCATATCAGGCTTTTATTTATATTGGAAAGGAAATATTCTTTTGTCGATTTTTCTAAATCAGTCAGATTTGTTTCAGTAGAAATCTCTCCCAATTCTCGCAATAAACAAAGTCTTAATTTCCAAAATTGATTTACATTTTTATGATTCAAAGTTATGATATTCATAATTCTGCATTTACTTTTATTTTCTCTATTGTTTGCCACACGTCACGCACCCGAAAAGTTCCCGGTGTATGTTATTCTTATTAAAGCGTTTCAAAAAACATATTTGAATATCACAAATATAGCTATTCTCATTGACTTATCGCTGTATTTATGAAATAAGCCGGCTATTATCGATTCATATTCATTTATTTCCGTACCTTTGTTTCTATACAAACTAAAAAATATGATTGGAAGCATTCTTGGCGACATCGCAGGCAGCGTCTACGAGTTCCACAACATCAAGACAAAAGAGTTTCCTTTCCTCACTCCGCAGAAGGGATATACCGACGACAGTATTCTGACCCTCGCCACGGCCGACTGGCTGCTGCACGGCGGAGACTGTGCTACCTATTATTTCCGCTATGCCACCCGTTACCCGTGTCCGCTGGGAGGCTTCGGCGGACGTTTCCGTGAATGGCTCCGACAGGGACAGCAAACGGGACAGCTTCGTCCTTACGGCAGCTGCGGAAACGGTTCGGCCATGCGCGTAGGCCCCGTGGGATGGGCATTCCGCACGGAGGAAGAGACGCTGGAGGCTGCACGCATATCGGCTGCCTGCACGCACAACCATCCCGAAGGAATCAAGGGTGCCCAGGCTACGGCACTCTGCATCTTTCTGGCCCGGGATGGGAAGAGCAAGGAGGACATAAAAAATACCGTCGAAGCAAAGTTCGGTTATGACCTGAACTTCACCTGCGACGGTATTCGAGAAACATATCAATGGGACACCACCTGCCAAGGCACCGTGCCTCAGGCCATCTGCGCCTTTTTGGACGGGACGGACTTTGAGGACTGCGTACGTACGGCTATCTCACTGGGTGGCGACAGCGATACACTGGCCTGCATCACGGGCAGCATCGCAGAAGCATTCTACGGCGTTCCCCCTGCCCTGCATGCTCAGGCCATGCACTACCTGCCGACGCATTTCCAGCAGATAGTGACAGAATTTGAAGGGAAATTCGGAACGGGTATCCGCTAAAATTCATCCTCCCCAAAACGCAAGTACATTTCACACAAAACGCCTTTGCGTTTTACCCGAAACGTAAGTGCGTTTTGAGGAAAACGTAAAGGCGTTTACATCCAAACGTCGAAGCGTTTTTTACCGAAAAGAAGTTTTCTAATTCTCAGCCTGAAGTGTACTGAAAATAGTTGTCAGTTTGAAGATTAATTCCTGACAAAGTTGAC
>ENA-OZGV01000140-OZGV01000140.1-human-gut-metagenome-genome-assembly--contig:-NODE-140-length-46302-cov-15.354488_pt1 | contig 46302 bp, 43 predicted proteins | sample MGYA00245120_ERZ653665 | MGnify/ENA primary metagenome ERZ653665 (study PRJEB26926, sample SAMN06165250) | human gut metagenome | biome: ENVO:00009003; feature: ENVO:2100002; material: ENVO:00002003... | reverse complement strand
TACACGCGTAAGATCGTCGGCAGCGTCAGATGTGTATAAGAGACAGATAATATATTTATAGAAACCTGCGAACAGGCAGGAGTCTCCTTCAGGGATTACTTCTGCAAGTTGCTCAGAGAATTAAAAAAGGAAGAACGGATTACGAAAACCTTCTTCACATGACAATATGCAAATAATAATCGTTAAATTTGTAGACTCTTTTTAGACGGATGCCTGTTGCCATCCTCGTAAAGGGGTTACCCTAAAATTGGAAATTTACGTTATTATTAATAGATTGTAGATATGAACGAAGAAAAGGATATACGTTGGTTGCAACGTTTCGATAATTATCGCAAAGCACTGTTCCGGTTAAAACAGGCTGTAAAAATAGTTTCAGATAATATTGAAGAGGATGAATATGATGAAATTGATGAATTGCTGAAAGAAGGATTGATACAGCGTTTCGAGTATACTCATGAACTTGTCTGGAAAGTGATGAAGGACTATGCAGAATATCAGGGATATACTGATATAAGAGGTTCGCGTGATGCTTTCCGCAAAGCTTTTGAAATGGGCATTATAACAGACAAACGCTGGATGAATTCAATAGAAGACAGAAATCTTACATCGCATAATTATGACGATGAAACGGCAGAAGAGATTTTGGAACTTATAATTAAAGTTTATTTCCCGTTATTCCTTGAATTTGAGAAAACGATGTTGTCAATTTCAGGTATTGAGCCTACGTTATTTTAATTATGCCCTACGGACTTACTGACATAGAATTACAGAAGCTTTTTGAAGTGTTTGCTCAAAACGGAAGAATAGAGCAGGTTATTCTTTACGGTTCGCGAGCCAAAGGAAATTTTAAGCCTTTCTCCGATGTGGATATAACATTGGTAGGGAGTGAGTTGTCTCGTGATGATTTGAATAAAGTTATTCAGGAAATAGATGATTTGCTGTTGCCATATCAGTTTGATATTTCTTTGAAACATAAATTAAAGAATGTAGCGTTGATCGATCATATTGAAAGAAGAGGTGTCGAAATTTATAAAAAGAGGGTATAGGAGAATGGAAAGACATAAAACCCGCAATGATATCCGCAGAATTGATAAGGAAATAGTATTATGATTGGCTATCCCATTACGGTGGATAGCAAACCATAACTTACCTGATGATGAGTGTGAAAAACTATCATATATTTTTCCTGCTGCAACGCAAATTCCTTGCAAAAATCATCGGCTATACAATAAATCTCTGTAACTTTAAACTCTGGAAACATAGTGGTAATCGTTTAAATGTTATTTGGATACTATAAATTTAACACTTTATCATTATGTCTCTAATTTCCAGTGAAATATATTTGTTCTTATTCCGAACTCACGTTAAATTAGGAGTGAACAAAAAACTAATTACATACTTCAAAGCCATGAGCAAAGGCATATAAAAAACAGATTTTTATGTAAGTTTGTAAACAGAAAGAAATCAAGGTATGAGTAGCAATAATAAGTCCGCATCAGAAAATAAGGCTAGAAAGAAAAAAAACAAGCCCAATAACAAGAAGGTGCAGAACCTTTCTAATGTGCTGAAACCTGACAATATGGAACTTACGGAATGGCAGAAAGCACTCCGCAGGCAGGTTGCCGTACAAGAACATTTTATAGTGTCGCAAAATACACAAACAGACGAGCCCGGCTGTTATTCTGTCGCTAACCCCAAGACTGACAATGAATATAAAGTTATTTATCGTGGAGCCAACTGCAAATGGAACTATTGTTCATGTATGGACTTCAAGGTCAGCCGTCTTGGCACATGCAAGCATATTGAGGCTGTCTGCTCTTGGATTAAGAAACGCAGGAAAACACTCGATAAAACATTGCCATCGTATACTGCCGTTTATCTTCTCTATCAGGAAGGCCGGAAAATATGTATCCGTATAGGAACTGAAAAAAGTGAAGAATTCACCAGACTTGCTTCAGAATATTTCACAAACGACGGATACCTGAAACCAGAATCAATCTACTCGTTTTCCACTTTCCTTTCGACGGCAAGAAAAATAAGCAATACCTTCAGATGCTACCCTGATGCCTTGCAGTACATCCTTGATTTACGTGATGATAGAAAACGTGCTGAGCTGGTCAGTGAAAAATGCACAGACAAGAACTTGGACAGTCTCTTGAATGCCAGACTGTATCCTTACCAGAAAGAGGGCATACGTTTCGCTATAAAAACCGGTAAGACAATAATAGCCGATGAAATGGGGCTTGGAAAAACCATTCAGGCCATAGGATGTGCCGAGTTCATGCGTAAGGAGAACCTTATTTCGTCGGTATTGATAGTATGTCCTACTTCATTAAAATATCAGTGGAAAAAGGAAATCGAACGCTTTACCGGGTGCCAGTCAGTCGTCATAGAGGGTAATCACCTCAGGCGCAAGAAAATGTATGATGACAGTACATTCTATAAAATAGTTTCATACAACAGTATATGCAATGATGTGAAAATACTCAGGCACATGAGTACAGACTTTATGATAATGGATGAAGCGCAGCGCCTGAAAAACTGGAATACACAGGTTGCCCAGGCCATGCGACGCATTCATGCCGATTACATGGTAGTTCTCTCCGGAACTCCTCTTGAAAATAAATTGCAGGAACTGTATTCTATCGTACAGATAGTAAATCCTTTTTTACTTGGTCCTTTGCATGAGTTCATCGCTGACACAACCGTTTTGTCTCCATCCGGACAAATCATTGGATATAAGAACCTGAATGAAATAGGCGAAAGACTGAAAGGCGTAATGATAAGGCGACGCAAGTCGGATGTGAAGTTGCAGTTGCCGTCACGAATGGACAGCATACGCTTTGTGCCTATGACCAAAGAACAGGCAGGAATGCATGACGAATTTCATTCCGTTGTATCCCAGATTGTAACTAAATGGAATAAGACTCACTTCCTGAGCGAAAAAGACCGGAAACGGTTGCTTCTCCTTCTGAGCCAGATGAGAATGGTGTGTGACAGTACATTTATACTCGACCAGCGCAGCAGGCATGACACCAAGATAGACGAACTGATGCACATGGTGGAAGACATGATTGAGAATGGTGACGACAAGATGGTGGTCTTCAGCCAGTGGGAACGTATGACCAGGTTAGTTTGTCAGGAACTTGAGAAAAGGGGTATTATGTATGCCAATTTGAATGGTTCTGTTCCTTCTGAAAAACGTAAGCAGCTGATGGATGATTTTACATCCAATCCGGATTGCAGGATATTTGTCTCTACCGATGCCGGCAGTACAGGACTCAACCTGCAGGTTGCATCAGTACTCGTAAATCTTGATTTACCATGGAATCCTGCCGTGCTTGAGCAGCGTATAGCAAGAATATACCGTATCGGACAGACAAAGTCGGTACAGGTATTCAATATGGTTGCCGAACGGACTATTGAAGAGCGGATGCTGTCAACGCTGAATTTCAAATCGAATATGTCTGAAGGCATTCTTGATAATGGCACTGATGCTGTATTCATGGAAGAAAGCAAGTTCAACAGACTTATGGAGACTGTAGAAGAAGTTACAGCAAGTGATGGCAAGCCGGAATTTGCAGAGACTCACACTGATGATACAACGGAGCATGCGACTGAAGAATTAATTGAAGACATCCCTTTGGAGGCTGACAATAATTACGAAGTGGAAACCAAACAAGGAACAGGTGAAAGTACATTTCCTCATGAACTGGTAAGTCAGGGGATGTCGTTTCTTCAGGGGCTGGCAGAAACATTGGCTTCTCCTGAAAAGACTCAAGTTCTTATAGACACACTAGTGAAAGAAGACAAGGTTACGGGAAAAACCAGTATTGAGATTCCGGTTCCGGATAAGGAAACTGTAAAAAATTTATTTTCCATGTTCTCTAAGTTGATATGTCAGAAGTGATGAATCAAACTGTAACGGAGGTAAACTTCCAATTTTAGGGTGCTCCTTTTTCACTGGGTTGAACATACAGTCACTACGCCTATTGCAAATACTTGCTATATATAACAGGAAATGAATGTCAAACCACCCCCCTGGATGCTTTAACATATTAACCGCCAAAGTCACGAAGTCCTTTCTTCCATCCCTCAAAAGGACACTTGTCTTTTATTTCATTATATAATTTACAATTGAATGAGAACAACTTATCTGCTTCGTCCCGGACTCTCTCATCACCGATAAAATCCAGAAGATTAAAGTCAGGCTCTGTATCGATCGTAAACGATATAGCGCCTGCATTACCTTCATCTGGAAACGAAATAAAGGCATAAGGAGTTTGTCCGGTAAAAAGATTACAAACCGTCGGGCAAGATTTTTCTAACATCTGGAGCAATCTTCCGGGATTTTCATGATTATTCAAGCGATTAAAGAAAGTTCCCCATCCGCATGTAAGAGCAAGACGGTTTACACCAATTGGAACCAGGCAGATAATGCCGTATAAGCCCTTGTTTATCTTAAGAATCAGTTCTACATGATTCTGACGAATAGCATAAGTATAGGAATACCCTTTTAAAAAAGTCGCACCTGCTTTGTTATCAATGAAATTACGCATATTAAATCTTTCTGTTATTAATATTTATTCTGAATATGAAATTGAAACAATTGCCTCTATAATTTCACGGTCTAAAGTTATATAGATTTATTTGTATGGCTGATGATTTTTGCAAGGAATTTGCAACAAATAGCCCGTTAAAAAATCAAATGTCGGCTGGACGACTCTTTACCGGGTATGGAGGGGTGATGTATCTGTGACGGAAATCATGGCATGGGAAACATGATTTAACTATAAAAATTAGTTTATCAACTAAAAGTTTTAGTTCTTTGCAGTAACCAATTGAAACGGATATGAAAACACTTACTGCCAAAGAAGAAGAAATCATGGGATTTTTCTGGGAGAAAGGTCCGATGTTTGTCAAACAGCTGGTGGAACTTTACGAAGAACCCCGGCCGCACTTCAATACCCTGTCGACCATTGTAAGGGGACTGGAAGAAAAGGGGTACCTGTCGCATACCGCGTTTGGTAATACCTACCAGTATCATGCCGTAGTGTCGGAAGAGGAATTCCGGCGGAAAACCCTGCGTGGGGTCATCTCCAAATATTTCAACAATTCTTTCTTGGGGGCTGTTTCCTCGCTGGTGAAAGAGGAAGACATCTCGGTGGAGGAACTCAAGGAACTCATCCGTCAGGTGGAAGAGGGACAGAACGAGAAACCACAATAAAACACGTCTGCCTATGGGAACCTTTTTAGTCTATATACTCAAATCGGCTGTCTGCCTGGCAATGTTCTATCTGTTCTACCGCCTGCTGCTCAGCAAAGAAACTTTCCACCGTTTTAACCGGATGGCTTTACTGGGAGTAATGCTGCTCTCGTGTCTGCTGCCTTTGGTAAAAGTGACGGTGGAACAGGCTTCGCCGGTAAATGCACAAGTGATGTCGATGGAAGACTTGCTGCTGATGTACCAATGGAATAGCGAAGCGGTGGTGGAAGAGGGAAGTCGCCCGTTCCACTGGCAGGAAGGGCTGGTGTTAGTCTATTTTGCGGGGTTGTTTTTTGTCATCGTCCGTCACCTCTGGTCGCTGGGACGCATGCTTTATCTCATTCGTCACAGCCGGTGTGAAAGGTTGGACAATGGTATCCGCTTGGTAGTCCACCGTCGCAAACTGGCTCCTTTCAGCTGGATGCGCTACATCGTGATTTCGGAAACAGACCTGAAGGAAAGCGGACATCACATTCTGGTGCACGAAATGGCTCACATCCCCATCACCGTCACTCATGGGATTTGTTGCTGACCGAAGCCTGTGCCTGGCTGCAATGGTTCAATCCGGCCATCTGGCTGCTCAAGCAGGAGTTGCAGAACATCCACGAATACGAAGCCGACGAAGAAGTTCTCCGTCAGGGAATCAACGCGAAAGAATATCAAATGCTATTAATAAAAAAAGCCGTTGGCGCAAGGCTCTACTCTATTGCCAACAGCTTTAATCACAGTTCACTTAAAAAACGTATCACTATGATGATTCGAAAAAAATCCAATTCGTGGGCACGTGCCAAGTACCTCTATGTACTTCCGTTGGCAGCCGTTACCGTAGCTGCTTTTGCCCGTCCTGAAATCTCCAAACCTCTTGACGAGATTTCAAGTGTCAAAGTTAATGATTTATCGGCAGTTCTGGAAACGTATGCCGATAAAAATGTGTTGAACCCCGCCGAAAAGACCAAACTGAAGATGAAGGTGGTGGATGAGAAAGGAAAACCCATCATCGCGGCAACTGTACTTGTGGCGAATACGACCAACGGTACCATTACCGACGAAAACGGCAATTTCACGCTGGAAGTCGGCATCGACCAAAGCATCCAGGTGGCCTACATTGGTATGAGTACGGTTGCCATGTCGGTCAAAGACTGTCTGAAGAAAGCTGACCGGACAATTGTCTTGACTGAAAGCGATACAAAGAAAGATGTGAAGGTGGTAGCACCTGCTCCGCAAGCTGTGACATCGGATGACCAGACGTTTAGCGTAGTGGAACAGATGCCGGAATATCCGGGTGGTATGCGTGCCGGTCTGGAATTTATGGCACGCAATCTCAGGTATCCTACAAAGGCACGGGAAGTCGGTAAGCAGGGGCGTGTCATTGTGCAGTTTGTGGTAAGGAAAGACGGTTCGCTGAGCGATTTCAAGGTGCTCCGTCCGGTCGACCCGTGGTTGGATGCAGAAGCTATCCGCGTAATCAGCACCATGCCGAAATGGAAGCCGGGCATGCAGGACGGAAAGCCGGTCAGCGTGAAATTTACTCTCCCGGTGACTTTCATGCTGGAGGGAACCAACAACAAGCCGAAGGCAGGCGACAATGATGTCGTAGTAGTGGGATATGGAGTTCAGAAAAGCGAGGAATCGGTAGATTTGCCTACTATTAAACTCCATAATCCTATGGATGAATTGTCCATTACAGGAGATTTCAAAATAGATTCAGTGGGTAGTTCCAAAGCCTTCGGAGTGTCTCCGCTTGTCATTATGGACGGGCTGGAAGTGTCTGACGATGTGATAAAGAAGCTCAATCCGAAAAAGATACAATCCGTCAGTGTGCTGAAGAATGAAGCCGCTACCGCAAAGTATGGTAAGAAAGGAAAATTTGGCGTGATTCTTATTACTACCAAGAGGGAGTAAACCTCATTTCTCGGATTCATTAGCAGGCGCATGACGCAGGGGAGGTGACTATACTCCCTGCGTATTCCATGAATTTCTGACAAGAAAAGCCCGTACAAGTTCTTGCATTTTCATTGAACTTGTACGGGCTTCTTTTATGCTGTCAGGAAGATGTGGCAATCAGTTCTTGACCGTTCTTTCTCCCTGTTTTTTCGCATGGTTTCCCCCTTTCTTTTTCCATCCGCCCTTTTTATTGCGGGAGAAATTCTTCACCTGTTTGCCTCCTTCTTTTCTGGAAGTGCGGGGAGCATATACCGGACCTTCGCCCAGTTCTTCAGGTACGGGGAGCTTGTAAATGTCTTTTCCTAAGAATGTTTCGATTTGCTTGAAACGAGTCTGTTCGGTTTCACTTACAAAAGTGATGGCGCATCCGTCGTTGTTGGCGCGGGCTGTACGTCCGATGCGGTGTACGTAGTCCTCGCTGTCATGTGGCACGTCGTAGTTGATGACCAGGCGGATGTCGTCGATGTCGATACCACGGGCCACGATGTCGGTAGCCACCAGGATGTCGATGCGGCGGTTGCGGAACTCGTGCATGATTTCTTCGCGCTGGCTTTGCTCCAGGTCGGAGTGCATTTCGCCCACGTTCAGCTTCATGCGTTTCAGGGCCTTGGTCACTTCTTTCACCTTCAGCTTGGAAGAGGCGAAGATGATGACACGCTCCGGTTGCTGGGACTGGAACAGCGACTGGATGATACCCAGTTTCTGTGCCTCATAACAGATGTAAGCGGCCTGAATGATTTTTTCCGCCGGCTTGGATACGGCCAGTTTTACTTCCACCGGGTCGTGAAGAATGGTCTTGGCCAGTTGCTGGATTTTGGTCGGCATGGTGGCAGAGAACATGATGGTCTGCCGTTCCTTGGGAAGATACTTGACAATCTGCATGATGTCGTCCGAGAATCCCATATCGAGCATGCGGTCCGCTTCGTCGAGGATGAAGAAAGATACTTTCGACAAGTCCACATAACCTAAGCTTAAGTGGCTGATCAGACGTCCCGGAGTAGCGATTACCACATCCGCTCCCAAAGTCAGCCCTTTCTTTTCCTGCTCAAAACGGATACCGTCATTTCCTCCGTACACCGCCACGCTTGACACCGGCATGAAATAGGAGAAACCTTCCATCTGCTGGTCAATCTGCATGGCCAGTTCGCGGGTGGGCGACATGATGATACAATTGATGGCATCCTCTGGATAACCTCCCTTGCTCAACTGGTTCAACACCGGAAGCAGGTAGGCCGCCGTTTTTCCCGTACCTGTCTGGGCCACGCCAATCAGGTCTTTCCCTTCCAGGATGACAGGGATGGTATGTTCCTGCACGGGCGTACATTCCTGGAAATTCATTGCGTCCAAGGCATCGAGGACGCTATCTTCTAAGTTCAGTTCCGAAAACTTCATATAGTAATGTTATCTTGTCATTATAATTTGCCGCGTTCGTCCAGATAGGAATCCTTGAATCCTAAGAAATACAACACGCCATCCAGTCCGATAGTATTGATGGCCTGTTGCGCATTAGCCACCACCTTCGGCTTGGCATGGAAGGCGATTCCCAGCCCTGCCGTAGAAAGCATGGGCAGGTCGTTGGCTCCATCGCCCACGGCAATCGTTTGTGCGATGTCCACGTTTTCTACCTGTGCCAGCAGACGGAGCAATTCAGCCTTTCGTTTTCCGTCTACGATGTCACCTAAATAGCGGCCGGTCAGCTTGCCATCCACGATTTCCAGCTGGTTGGCATACACATAGTCAATGCCGAATTTCTCTTTCAGGTAGTTGCCGAAATACGTGAAACCTCCCGACAGAATGGCAATCTTGTATCCGTAGCGCTTGAGGACAAACATCAGACGTTCCACTCCTTCGGTAATTGGGAGGTGTTCGGCAATGTCGCGCATCACGCTTTCATCCAGTCCCTTGAGCAGGGCCACCCGTTCCTTAAAACTTTCGCAGAAGTCGATTTCGCCACGCATGGCTCTTTCCGTGATGGCTTTCACCTGGTCGCCCACACCGGCCCGTATGGCCAGTTCGTCGATGACCTCCGTTTCAATGAGGGTGGAATCCATATCAAAGCAGATGAGTCGGCGCATACGACGGTACATATTGTCTTGCTGGAACGAGAAGTCCATGCCCAGTGAAGCGCTGAGCTGCATGAGCTGGCTTTGTAGCTCTTCACGGTCTTTGGGAGTACCTCTCACCGAAAATTCGATGCAGGCTCTCACGTTTGCCTTTTTCTCGTCCAGGGGAATACGTCCGGTCAGACGCCGGATGCCGTCGATGTTCAGTTGTTGCTCTGCTAAAAGCTTGGTAGCGCCGGCAATCTGTTGTGCCGTAAGCTTTCTGCCCAATAGCGTCAGAATGTAGCGGTTCTTTCCTTGCAGGTTTACCCACGTTTCATACTCTTCGTCGCTGATAGGATAGAAGCGGATATTGATACCCAAGTCAGAAGCCTTGAAAAGCAATTCCTTCATGATATTTCCGGAATCCTGATCGGAACATTTGAAAAGAATACCCAGTGACAAGGTACTGTGAATGTCAGCTTGTCCGATGTCCATAATGTCTACCTGATATTTAGACAAGATGGCAGTCACCGATGCGGTCAGTCCCGGTCGGTCCACTCCGCTGATGCGGATTAATATCAATTCGGTTTTGTTTTCCATGGTTGTTTGCTTGCGTGTTTCTGGGCAAATGTACAAATTATCTTCTATCCGCGGGCGTAAAAAGCACAAAAAAAGCCATTCCTGCATACCTGCAAGAATGGCTTTCCTTATTTTATGGGGGAAAATCAGATCATTTCCACGCTTCGTTTTACAAAGTTGGTCAGGGCTTCACCCTTCAGCATGTTGTTTTGCAACAAGGCCAGGTCGATAAGTTGGTGAACCACTTTGTTGCCGGCAGCATAACCGTTCAGGATGTTTTCCTTTTCGGTCTTTTGCGCCTCAATCTTCTTTTCTACATCACTCAGTTCGTCTTTTTCGGCAGTCGGGATTTCTTCATCCTTCTTTCCTTCCTGTGCTTTCTGGAGTTCGTTACGACGGAGAGTCAGCATGGCGATTTCAGATTCTACCGGTACGAGTTTTTCCGCACAAGCCGTTTCGGCATCGCTCAATACCTGCTTGATCAGGCGGTGGTCGCTATTCAATACCAGGTTGAACATGTCGGGCATTTCACCATAGAAACTCATGCCCGGCTGGATGCTGGCCATGTCTTTCATACGGCGCATGTATTCGGCCTGTGTGATGACAATCGGCGCATTGTTTTCGCCCAGTGCGTGTGCTTCTACGTGGAATTCTGTTTTCTTTACCTTCGGCATTTGTCCCTTGAACAAAGAGCTGAGCACTTCCTGTTTGTCGTGCGGAAGTTCTTCACCCTTCTGGTCTTCCTTCACAATCAGGCGGTCTACGATGTCGCTATCCACACGGGTGAAGTGACTCTTTTCGAACTTCTGTTCCAGCATGTTGATCATCGGTACGTCCAGCTGGCCGTCCATGAGCAATACGTTGTAGCCTTTGTTCTTGGCCGCATCGATGTAAGTGTACTGCTCGTCCAGGTTGTTGGCATAGAGGTAAATCAGACTACCGTTCTTGTCGGTCTGATTATCCTTGATCAATGTCTGGTATTCTTCGAAGGTGTAGTACTTGTTGTCTGTATCCTTGAACAAAGCAAACTTTGAAGCCTTTTCATAGAAATCTTCCTGAGTCAGCATACCGTAGTTGATGAAAATCTTCAGGTCGTCCCATTTCTCTTCAAATTCCTTACGGTCGTTCTTGAAGATAGATTGCAAGCGGTCGGATACCTTCTTCGTGATGTAAGTAGAAATCTTCTTCACGTTCGAATCGCTCTGCAAGTAAGAACGAGATACGTTCAACGGAATATCCGGAGAATCGATGACACCGTGAAGCAAGGTCAGGAAGTCGGGCACGATACCTTCTACTGAGTCGGTCACATATACCTGGTTGCAATACAACTGAATCTTGTTACGCTGCAAATCGATGTTGCTCTTGATTTTCGGGAAGTAGAGCACACCGGTCAGGTTGAACGGATAGTCCACGTTCAGGTGAATCCAGAACAGCGGTTCGTCGGCCATCGGATACAGGTCGCGGTAGAATTTCTTGTAATCCTCTTCCTTCAAGTCCGACGGTTTCTTGGTCCAGATAGGACAAGTGTCGTTAATCAGGTTGTCTTCATCCGTTTCTACCTGCTTGCCGTCTTTCCATTCCTTCTTTTTGCCAAAGGCTACCGGTACGGCCAGGAAGTGACAATACTTGGTGAGCAAGCCCTGCAGGCGAGATTCTTCCAGGAATTCCTTGCAATCTTCATCCACGTGCAGGATGATGTCGGTTCCACGGTCGCTACGTTCTGTTTCTTCGAGGGTGAACTCAGGACTTCCGTCGCAGCTCCATTTCACGGCCTTGGCACCTTCCTTATAAGAAAGAGTTACGATGTCTACCGTCTTGGCTACCATGAAGGCTGAGTAGAATCCCAGACCGAAGTGACCGATGATGGCATTGGCATCGTCCTTGTATTTTTCCAGGAAGTCATTTGCTCCAGAGAAGGCAATCTGGTTGATGTACTTGTCGATTTCTTCGGCCGTCATACCCAGACCACGGTCGCTGATGGTGATGGTACCGTTTTCCTTGTCCACTTTTACACGTACCGTCAAATCGCCCAGTTCACCTTTAAAATCGCCCGTAGCGGCCAGTGTCTTCAATTTCTGAGTTGCATCCACCGCATTGGAAACCAGTTCACGGAGAAAAATTTCATGGTCGCTATACAAGAACTTCTTTATGATGGGGAATATGTTTTCTGTTGTAACCCCGATATTACCTTTTTGCATATCTCTTTGTTTTTTATGATTGTTCAAATAAAATTTTTTCCAGTCCTTACACAAAAAAAATGCCAGATACGTTTGTACCTGACATTTTGTCTGTATGCCGAAATTCTGTCAGAATTCCGTTATGCTTTTTCTACTTTCATTTCCACTCCGTCACCTTGGGCGTTCATGTACACATGCAAGGTATCGCCCGTCTGCGGTTCTTCGTTGATAATCAGCTCTGCCAGTCCGTCTTCCAGGTGATTCTGGATGGAGCGTTTCAACGGGCGGGCACCGAACTGTACGTCGTAGCCTTTTTCTGCCACGAAACGCTTGGCCTCCTGGTCGAGCAGGAGATGGTAGCCACAACCTTCGATACGCTTGTAGAGTCCTGCCAGCTCGATGTCGATGATTTTCTCCAGTGAAGCAATATCCAGCTGGTCGAAGGTCACGATTTCATCCAGACGGTTGATGAACTCGGGAGCGAACGATTTGTTCAAGGCCTTGCGAATCATGCTATTGGCATGTTCTTTCTCGTTCTCACCGGTCTGTGCCGTGAAACCGATGCCTTTGCCGAATTCCTTTAACTGGCGCGTACCGATGTTGGACGTCATGATGATAATGGTATTCTTGAAATCCACGGTCCGTCCCAGACTATCCGTCAACCGGCCTTCGTCCATCACTTGCAACAGCATGTTGAACACGTCGGAGTGAGCCTTCTCGATTTCATCCAGCAATACGATAGAGTAGGGATGACGACGTACCTTTTCCGTCAGTTGTCCGCCTTCTTCGTAGCCCACGTATCCCGGAGGAGCTCCGATCAGACGTGACACGGTGAATTTCTCCATGTATTCGCTCATGTCGATACGGATAATGGCGTCGGTAGTGCCGAACATGTTCTTAGCCAGCTCTTTCGCCAGGTGCGTCTTTCCTACACCCGTCGGTCCTAAGAAAAGGAACGTACCGATAGGCTTGTTCGGGTCCTTCAGTCCCACACGGCTTCGCTGGATACTTCTTACCAGTGTCTCTACCGCTTTGTCCTGTCCGATAACCTTCGAAAGCAATGCTTGCTTCATCCCCTTCAACCGTACACCTTCCGCTTGCGCCATGCGTTGCACGGGCACGCCCGAAATCATGGACACCACTTCTTCTATCTGTGGTGCGTCTACCGTTTCGCGATTGTCCTTCAACTTTTCTTTCCATTCATTCTTCAGGCGTTCCAATTGCTCCGTGTACTGGTTCTCACGGTCACGGAAACTGGCGGCCAGCTCGAAGTTCTGCAAGCGAATGGCCTCATTTTTATGTTGTTGCACTTCCTCAATCAATCGCTCTTGCTCCTCAATTTCCTGAGGTACGGAGATGTGAGTGAGGTGGATGCGGGAACCCGCTTCGTCCATGGCGTCGATAGCCTTGTCGGGAAAATAGCGGTCGGTCACATAGCGGTCGGTCAGGCGTACGCAGGCCTCCAGTGCCTCGTCCGTATATGTCACGTTGTGGTGCTCCTCGTATTTATCCTTGATGTTCCGGAGAATCTGTAAGGTCTCTTCCGGTGAGGTCGGTTCTACCAGCACCTTCTGGAAGCGGCGTTCCAATGCCCCGTCTTTTTCGATGTTCTTGCGGTATTCATCGAGGGTGGTGGCTCCGATGCATTGGATTTCTCCACGCGCCAGCGCCGGTTTCAACATGTTGGCTGCATCCATGGAACCAGCTGCCGAGCCGGCTCCTACGATGGTATGTATCTCGTCGATGAACAGAATGACGTCAGGATGTTTCTTCACCTCTGTCAGAATGGCACGAATGCGCTCTTCAAATTGTCCGCGATACTTGGTTCCGGCCACTACCGCCGTCATGTCGAGCGAAATGATGCGCTTGCCGAACAGGGCACGCGAAACCCGTTTCTCCACGATGCGGAGTGCCAGTCCTTCGGCGATGGCCGATTTTCCCACTCCCGGCTCACCAATCAGAATCGGGTTGTTCTTTTTGCGCCGGCTCAGAATCTGTGCGATACGTTCAATTTCCTTCTCACGGCCTACCACGGGGTCAAGTTTCCCACCTTCGGCTGCCTTGGTCAGGTCAATACCGTAATTGTCGAGGTAGGGTGTGCCGCCGTCCGCTTGTTTCTGTTCAGTCTGCGTGGTCTGGCGGTTGGCGGAAGAACCGAAGCCATCGTTGTTCTTGTCCGCGTTTCCGCGACGTCCGATGCCTTCCTCTTCTTCGTCGTCATTGAAATCCAGTCCGTCAAAAGGAGCTTCCTCCTGCTTCAGACGGTCTATTATCTTTTCGTAAGTTACGTCGTTCTTTTCCAATATCTTATATGCGTTATTCTGGTTGTCTCTCATAATGGCCAATAAAATATGCGGGGTGTCCACTTTCTCGTCATTCATCAATCGTGCCTCTAATTTGCTTAATGTCAAAATCTTTGATGCTTCCTCGCTGAATGAGATGTCCTGTGAGTAGTTCTCCAGAATGGACTTCTCCCGTAATTGTGTTTCCAGTTCGTTCTTGATACCTTTCAGGTCGAGGTAGAACGATTTCAATATTTCGGCGGCTTTACACTCTCCATCGCGCAAGATGCCCAATAGCAGATGTTCCGGTTCGATATGGTCGTTCTGAAGGCGGTTGGCCTCCTCTTTTCCGTAAACGACGATGTCGGACACTTGTTGTGTAAATTCGTTGCTCATCAAATTCATATCTTCTCCAATCGTTTATATTCAAAATAGGCTTGCAAATATACATTATTATAAAGACTCTTCATCAAGTCTTTCTTTCTATTTAACAAAATGCGTGCCACATTTCCTATGAGTGTCTCCAAATGCAGGCTTATACGTATTTTTTGGTGGAAAAGTTTTTGTATATCCGCTAAAAGTCGTACTTTAGCATGGTTTTTTACAAGCCTTGAAAGGAAGTATAATTAATAATGTATTAAATGCAAGAACAAGACAGAATTATAAAAATCAACATCGAAGAGGAAATGAAGTCGTCGTACATTGATTACTCCATGTCAGTAATCGTGGCACGCGCCCTCCCTGATGTAAGAGACGGATTCAAGCCGGTTCACCGCCGTATTCTTTACGGAATGATGGAACTGGGAAATACATCCGACAAACCGTATAAAAAAGCAGCCAGAATCGTAGGTGAAGTACTGGGTAAGTATCACCCTCACGGCGACTTGTCTGTATATGGCGCCCTGGTGCGTATGGCACAGGACTGGGCGATGCGTTATCCGTTGGTCGACGGTCAGGGTAACTTCGGTTCTATCGACGGAGATAGTGCCGCCGCTATGCGATATACGGAGGCTCGTCTGAAGAAGATTGGTGAGGAGATGATGCAGGACCTTTACAAGGAAACTGTAGATTTTACCAATAACTTCGACGATACGTTGCAGGAACCTACCGTCATGCCGACCCGTATCCCGAACCTGCTGGTGAACGGTGCTTCAGGTATCGCCGTAGGTATGGCTACCAATATGCCGACACACAACCTGCGTGAAGTCATTGACGCTTGCGTGGCATACATCGATAACAATGAAATCGACGTAGACGGCCTGATGCAGTACATCAAGGCACCTGATTTCCCGACCGGAGGATATATTTATGGTATCAGCGGTGTGCGCGATGCCTACGAAACCGGACGCGGACGTGTGGTAATGCGTGCCAAGGCCGAAATCGAATCGCATCCTACACACGATAAGATTGTAGTGACCGAGATTCCGTATGGTGTGAACAAGGCTGAGCTGATCAAGAGCATCGCTGATTTGTCGAACGACAAGAAAATCGAAGGCATTTCGAATGTGAACGACGAAACCGACCGCGAAGGTATGCGTATCGTCATCGACATCAAGCGTGATGCCAACGCCAGCGTGGTGCTCAACAAGCTTTACAAGATGACCATGCTTCAGACTTCTTTCGGTGTGAACAACGTGGCCCTGGTTCATGGCCGTCCGCGTCTGCTCAACCTGAAGGAACTGATCAAATATTTCGTGGAACACCGTCACGAGGTGGTAATCCGTCGTACACGTTACGACTTGCGCAAGGCCAAGGAACGTGCGCACATCCTGGAAGGATTGATTATCGCTTCGGACAACATTGACGAGGTAATCCGCATTATCCGTGCCGCCAAGACTCCGAACGAAGCTATCACGAACCTGATGGCCCGCTTCAACCTGAGCGAAATCCAGGCTCGTGCTATCGTAGAAATGCGCTTGCGCCAGCTCACCGGCCTGATGCAGGACCAGCTCCATGCCGAATATGAAGACCTGATGAAGCAAATCGCTTACTTCGAAGAAATTCTGAGCAACGAGGAGCTTTGCAAGAAGGTCATCAAGGACGAGCTGATTGAAGTGAAAGAAAAATACGGCGACAACCGTCGTTCGGAAATCGTATATGCTTCGGAAGAGTTCAATCCGGAAGATTTCTATGCCGATGACGAAATGGTCATCACCATCTCGCACATGGGATACATCAAGCGTACACCGCTTTCTGAGTTCCGTGCGCAGAACCGTGGCGGCGTAGGCTCGAAGGGAAGTGAAACCCGTAACGAAGACTTCATTGAACATATCTATCCGGCTACTATGCACAACACGCTTCTGTTCTTTACGCAGAAGGGTAAGTGCTACTGGCTCAAGGTGTATGAAATTCCAGAAGGCAACAAGACTTCGAAGGGACGTGCCATCCAGAACCTGCTGAACATTGATGCAGACGATGTGGTAACGGCTTACCTGCGTGTGAAGAACCTGAACGATACGGAATTTATCAATAGTCACTATGTGCTCTTCTGTACGAAGAACGGTGTCATCAAGAAGACGTTGCTCGAACAATATTCCCGCCCGCGTCAGAATGGTGTGAACGCCATCACCATCCGCGAAGACGACCGTGTGATTGAAGTACGTATGACTAACGGAAACAATGAAATCGTGATTGCCAACCGTAACGGTCGTGCTATCCGTTTCCATGAAAGCGCGGTACGCGAAATGGGACGTACGGCTACCGGTGTACGCGGTATCACACTCGATGAAGACGGTCAGGATGAAGTAATCGGAATGATTTGTATCAAAGACCCTGAAACAGAAACCATCATGGTGGTATCTGAAAACGGTTACGGTAAGCGTTCGGACATTGAAGACTACCGCAAGACCAACCGTGGCGGAAAGGGTGTGAAGACACTGAACATTACGGATAAGACTGGAAGCCTGGTAGCTATCAAGTCGGTAACCGATGAAAACGACCTGATGATTATCAATAAGTCGGGCATCACCATCCGTCTGAAGGTGGCCGATGTGCGTATCATGGGACGTGCCACACAGGGTGTGCGCCTGATTGACCTTGAAAAGCGCAACGACCAGATTGGTTCCGTATGTAAGGTAGCTTCTGAAAACGAAGAAGAGGAAGTGCAGGACGAAGCAACTCCGGCAACGGACATTCAGCCCGCCGACGGAGAAACCATTCAGCCTGCTACGGACGAACCGAATGAATAATCCAGACAAAAACTAACTTGAATATTTGTATTACTAAATTTAAACCTTATGAAAAAAGTATTATTCTCAGCCGCTTTGTTCTTTACCGCATGCGCTGTTTCTGCTCAGGAAAGCGTGGTAAAGGAAGCTAAATCTGCCAAGAGCGATCCCGTGAAGGCAGCACAAATCATCGAACCTGCTTTGACAGATCCTTCTACTGCCAATGATCCTGAAACATGGAAACTGGCTGGTGATTTCCAGAAGTCGATCTATGACGACGAAAACATGAAATTGTATTTGCCGGGTGGTCAGGCTGATACCGCTAAATTGTATAACAGCTTGGCTAAAATGTTCGAATACTACACAAAGTGTGACGAAGTAGAACAGGCTAAGGTACAGAGTGGCGAATTGAAGAAACCGAAATTGAGAAAGAAACTGGCTAAGACATTGGCTACCGTACGTCCTCAGTTGACTAACGCCGGTTCTGACGCTTACAATGCAGGTAACTATGCCAACGCTTTGAAATTCTTCGGTTTGTATGTAGACGCTCCGCAGAACCCGTTGTTCGCCGATGAAGATGCCGTAAAGAACGACACATTGACTCCGTTGATTGCCAACTATGCCGCTCTTGCCGCTAACTCATTGAAAGACAATGCAGCCGTAATCAAATACGCTACTATCGGTAAGGAACACAAAGAAGAAGGTTACCGTTCATTGATGTGCCTGGCAGAAGCTTACGGAAAAGGTGAAACTCCTGACTCAGCAAAATGGTTGACTACTATCCAGGAAGGTGTAGAAAAATTCCCGTCACAGGAATACTTCATCGGTAACCTGATGGACTACTACATTCAGAAAGGTAAAATTGACGAAGGTCTAGCTCAGATGGATGCCGTACTGGCTAAGAATTCTACTCCGTACTTCATGTACGTGAAGGGTGTGCTTCAGTATGAAAAGAAAGACTACGAAGGTGCCATCGCTACATTCAACCAGATTATTGCAGAAGGTAAGGATTTCGTAGCTGAAGCTTATTCTAAGATTGGTGACTGCTCATTCTTCCCGGCTCAGGAAATCGTAGAAGAAAACTCTAAGCTTTCTATGGATGATCCGAAGTATGCTGCTAACGAAGCCAAGATTAAGGAACTGTATGAAAAAGCACTTCCTTTCTACGAAAAAGCAAAAGAAGCTAAGCCAGACAACCGTCAGTTGTGGGGCCAGTACCTGTTGAACATCTACTGGAAGCTTGACAAGGAAAAATACAACGCTCTTGAAAAAGAACTGGGTTACTAATATATAATAAGGTATACGGACCGCCCGTCTGAGGCGAGTGGTTCGCAGACCTTGGGAACCCTGAAGAAAGAAACTCCTTTGCGTGGCCGGAACAATGCCCGCAAAGGAGTTTTTGTTTTGCCCTGCCGTGATGATAACCGCGACGTTTTTATTTGTATCTTTGTGCATATCCATTCACAAAAAACGAGAAGAGAGATGACAATAGAACCTACAACCTCACGCCATAACCCCATGAAAGTCATATTCAATTATCAGAATGTGTTCTTCAGCTTTTTCTATGACGATGCCGATGCGTGCGTGCACCGTTCCAGGGAATACGCCATGAACTATGTCCTGTCGGGCGAGATGGTGCTCGACGACGGGCACCGGCAGATACACGTGGGAAAAGGAGAGTGCGTGTTCATTCCGCGCGACCATCGTGTGACCATGTACAAGAAAGCCTCGGGCGGAGAGCAGTATTGCGGAATTTACATGTGCTTCACCCGCTCCTTCCTTCGGGTGATGTACGGAAAGTATGCCCGCCACACGGACAAGGCAGAACCCGTGGAGAAGTTTGTGCCCGGTGTGATGAAGCTCCCACCTTCGGCCGAGATTGAGAGCCTGTTTGCTTCGATGACTCCTTACTTCAACCCGGAAGTGAAACCGCAGGACGACGTGATGCACCTGAAGTTGCAGGAAGGATTGCTGGCCCTGCTTCATACCGACAAGCGTTTCATGACCGCGTTGTTCGACTTCAGCACACCGTGGAAGATGGACATTCTTGACTTCATGAACGAGAACTACATGTACGAGTTCACCCTGGAGGAGCTGGCGCATTACACGGGGCGTAGCCTGGCCACCTTCAAGCGCGACTTCAAGAAGGTGAGCGAGCTGACACCCGAGAAATGGCTGATTCGTAAGCGCCTGGAAGTGGCCTATCACCTGCTGAAGGAAGAACGGCGGAAGGTGGTCGATGTCTATGCGGAGGTGGGCTTCAAGAACCCTTCGCATTTCTCTACGGCCTTCAAGAAACGCTACGGCATTCCGCCCACGGCACTGGCCGCTCCCTCGTGCATTTGAACTTTTCAGAAACGATATTTGAGCCTCACGGAAATGTCTCTGTGGGGCTTTTGTGTTATTTTTGTCTTCGTAGAATAATAGAGTGATAACTATATGGATATATTGTGGAAGACGTTGTGCGCGGCATCGGCGGCCTGGCTTCTGACTACGGGTAGCCTGCTTGCCACAACGGACGGTTTAAAATCGGAGATGAAGATGGAAAAGAGTTTGAATTTGACACACGAATGGGACAAGGTGTTCCCGTTGAGCAACAAGGTGAACCACCGGAAAGTGACTTTTACCAACCGCTATGGCATTACGCTGGCGGCCGACATGTACGTGCCCAAGCAGGCCGAAGGAAAACTTCCGGCCATAGCCGTGAGCGGGCCTTTCGGAGCGGTGAAGGAACAATCGTCGGGCCTGTATGCCATGACACTGGCAGAACGCGGATTCCTGACCATTGCCTTCGACCCCTCGTACACCGGTGAGAGTGGGGGCGAACCCCGCTATGTGGCGTCTCCGGACATCAATACGGAGGACTTCTGTGCGGCGGTGGACTTCCTTTCTATTTGTGAGCAGGTAGATGCCGACCGTATCGGCATACTGGGCATCTGCGGATGGGGAGGCATGGCACTGAATGCGGCGGCCATCGACACGCGCATCAAGGCTACCGTTACCGCTACGATGTACGACATGAGCCGGGTGAATGCCAACGGCTATTTCGATGCCATGGATGCCGATGCGCGCTATGAGCTTCGCAAGCAGCTCAACGCCCAGCGTACGGAAGACTACCGCAAGGGTACGTATGCGCTGGCCGGTGGGGTGGTAGACCCGCTTCCCGACGATGCTCCCCAGTTTGTGAAAGACTATTACGGATATTACAAGACACCGCGCGGCTATCACAAGCGTTCGCTGAACTCCAACAACGGGTGGAACAAGACTTCCTCCTTGTCGTTCATGAACATGCCCATCCTGTCGTATAGCGACGAGATACGTAGTGCCGTGCTCATGATTCACGGAGAGAAAGCCCATTCGCGCTATTTCAGTGAAGATGCCTTCAAGCAGCTGAAGGGTGACAACAAGGAGTTGCTGATTATTCCGGGAGCCAACCACGTCGACCTGTACGACCGGCTGGATGTGATTCCTTTTGACAAGATTACGCACTTCTTCCAGACGTACCTGAAGTGATGCGTCATGTGTACAGAGACGGGAAAGCCCGGTTGCCGAAACAATCAGCAACCGGGCTTTTTCTGTGCGTGCGGGGGCGGTATTTCTCAACCCATGCAACTGGTGATACCCAGTGTGGTACCGATGGCGGTCAGGATGGTGACCAGTGTCTGAATGACGATTTTCCAGATGTTCTTCTTGTCGTTTTCCATACGTGTGATAGTGTTGTGTGAATAAAAAAGTGAAACTTACATCAGGCTGATTATTCCGTTTTTCCTGTAGAATATTCAGTCAATTCTTGTAGGCGGCAACGTTTGCGTAACTCAGCGTTACTCCATGTTTTGGTGTTGCGTACATTCAAGTGTACGTCTTTTACATAATTAGTGGGGTTGTAAACATCGCGTGTAGGAGCACCTTCTCCCGAAATGCCTAACGAAAACAGTCCTAAATCTCCCAGACGGACTGACTTTCCATCGAGTACCAGCTCTTGTAAACAAGAGAGCATATCAATGAGTACTCCGTGAATCACTCCGCGTGAGTAGGGAGAATTGTGTTCTGACATGTGGGTTACGAAATCCTCAAAATCAATTGTACGGTCTTGTACGGCACGGGCGTACCATCTTGTTTCAGGAGTTTCAGGGTCATTGATGGGGTACTTTAATTCCACGAGCCGATACTTTAAAATTCCAGTTGTCATAATCTTTTTGTGTTTGTATGATGGTTTAATGATTTATTTAACTGACACAAAGATACCTCCTGCTACCGTGATTCCCAAAAACGAGAAAGCATCAAGGTGTGAAAATCAGTTAATGAAATATCCTTTTTTATAGAATACCGTTTTACGGAACGGTAAACCTGCTTTTTTGCTTGTGAAAATTATATTTTGCATGTGCAGGTAATATTTGCTGACTCTCCCTTTTTTGTCACGTCTAAAAAAGAAGCCAGTCTTTTTGAGGTTATTATGATGAACGTGACAATGTGACAAATGACAATCACAAAATGACAAAACGAGAAAATCAGTTTCAATTTTATATTATATATATATTAATATATATAATATAAGTATCTATATGTCTCTATATATCCTTTGTCATTTGTCACAATTGTCACATTGTTATCAGAGAAGACATCGAGAAACATTATGGCTTCATTATAAAAAACTTTTGAGCATTTGTAGCAATATGTTTTTATTTATGGAAAATATTTATCTTTGTGGAAAGATAAAAACTCATGAGGTATTCATGAGAGATATAAAAAACGATAATAAATATATAGCGCAATGGCAACGAAAAATGTAAGAAGCATTGAAGAACAAGTGGAGGACTGGTGTAAGACGCAGTTACGTAGTATTAAATATTATACAAAAAACGAAAGTATCAATTCTGAAATTGAAGAGGCCTTGCGCAAGGCTCCCAGTAAAAGTGGAGGTGAAGGAGCAAACTATCCGGATATAAAATGCTTTTTGGAAACTTCCGATATGCGTCGCATTCCTGTAATGATTGAAGTAAAAGGGAGAAAGGGAGATCTTATAAAGTGCGATAAGAATGGAGATATTTGTAACCTGAATAAAGATAAAGAACCTCATTATGGTAATATTGCTAAGTATGCCGTCAATGGAGCCGTTCATTATGCCCATGCCATTTTGAACAATACGGAATCATATAAAGAAGTTGTGGCCATAGGCGTGAATGGATATGATACTTCCATAGGTCGGATTTATGAAATGGGAGTGTACTATGTATCAAAAGAAAATTTATTTGTTCCGAAGAAAGTTGGTGAATATACAGATCTTTCTTTTCTTTTACCAGAATACGTAAATGGATTTATCAAAGATATTGATAAACTTTTTCTTACTGATTCTGAGATTGAATTAAAGAAAATAGAACTGGAGGATGATATTGAACGTCGACTTAAAGTGATTAACCAGAAAATGCACGATGAAGATTACGGACAAAAAATAGATGTAAGTCAACGTGTTCAGTTAATTACAGGTTTGGTAATGGCTGGTTTGGGTGTGCCAGGAAAAGTCAGTCCTTTGAGTGTAAGTGATTTGCGTGGTGACCAAGGAGAAAAGAATAATGATGGGCAGGTTATTATGAATAAAATTTCCGACTATCTTAGTGAAAAGCAACTCCCTCGTCAAAAGATAGAAATGATTGAAGAGGTTTTACGCGTCGTTTTTATTCATTCTAAGTTACAAGAGCCAAAAGATGGTGAAAGTGCTCTTCATACAATTTATGCAGATGTACGGCAGAATATCATTCCGTTTTTAACGGGAGAGCTTCATAATATAGACTTCACAGGTCGTTTGTTCAATGTTCTAAATGAATGGGTAGATGTGCCCGATGGTGACAAGAATGATGTCGTTCTTACGCCTCGTTATGTTACTGAGCTTATGGCTCGTTTATGTGGAGTCAATATGGACAGTTATGTGTGGGATTTTGCTACTGGTTCGGCAGGTTTCCTTATTTCGTCTATGCATCAAATGATAGCTGATGCCAAACAAAAGATTAGTAGTCCTGAAGAGTTAAACCGTAAGATTACACATATCAAGATGAATCAGCTTTTAGGAATAGAGAAACTTGCCCAGATTTACATGTTGGCTGTACTCAACATGATTCTGATGAAGGATGGAAGTTCGAATATTATTCATGGAGACTCATTGACCAGTTTTGTAGGAAATTATGAGCAAGGTGAGCATAATGGTGAACCTTTTCCTGCAAATGTATTTTTATTAAACCCGCCTTATTCTGCATCCGGGAAAGGCTTTGTTTTTGTACACCGTGCATTAAGTATGATGCATCACGGTGGTATGGCAGCCGTGTTGATTATGGAGAATGCAGGAAGCGGGAATGGCTTGCCTTACACGCGTGAAATTCTAAAAAACAATACATTGGTGGCTTCTATCCACATGAGTGATATTTTTTGTGGAAAAGCTAGTGTGCAAACAGCTATTTATGTATTTAAGGTTGGAGTCCCTCATGATATACATCAGGTTGTGAAGTTTATAGATTTCTCCAATGATGGGTATACGCGTCAGAACCGAAAAAAATCAAGTCAAAGTGTAAACTTACGTAATACAGACCATGCGACGGAACGTTATGATGAAGTTGTGCGTCTAATACGTTACGGACGTGGAGCACACGATGAAAATCTACAATACTATCAGGATTGCTATGTGGAAGATTATATCACTTTAGATGGAAATGACTGGACATATGCCCAGCATAGAAATGTAGATGTTCGTCCAGTAGCAGAAGATTTTCAGCGAGTTGTGAAAGATTATTTGGCATGGCAAATTGGGGAAATCATTAGAAATGACAATGTGCATGAGGAAAGTTTGGACACTAATTATGAAGATTGTACACTTACTGATGATGAAGCTGAAGCCTTAAGGCGTATAAATGAGGGTAAAGTAAAGATGAAAGAGGTAAGTATAGTAGACTTTTTTGATGTCAGAAACTCTCATAATATATTGAAATCTGATATTATGTTAGGCAGTGGAAATATCCCTTATGTTACGGCAAGTGAAGGTAATAATTCTATTGTTTCATATGTCTCATATGATGATGAAATGAAAGAAGAAGGAAATTCGATTATGATTGGCGGAAAAACATTGGTCATAACTTATCAGCCCAAAGACTTTTTTTCGAACGATAGTCACAATCTTGTTCTTCGCTTTAATGATGAAAATGGAAGAACAGAGAATATCCAATTGTTTTTTGTTGCGGCTTTATATAAAAGTCTTTCGCATAAATATTCATGGGGAAACTCCATTTCGAATAAAAAGATACAAACTGATACCGTATTGTTACCTGTGACTTCTTCCTCTACGTTTGATTATACGTTGATGGAAACTTATATACGAGCCTTAAAGAAAAATCTGATAGGCTGTCTTTTAAACAAACTACATGCAAATGGAAAGATGAAAAAATAAACTATTTAAAACGACAGATTATGAAATTTGCAATCTACAAATACGAACTGGTAAAAACAAACACAAAAGAACTTTTCCAGGAAAATAAGAGTGTATATGACAACGCTCAGGTTTATTTTGGAAATTTATTTAATGCTAATCAGCTTAATTTATATCAAGTCTCTAATAAGGATGGATTGCCTCAATGCTTTCCTAATTCAATTCTTAAGACACGTAATGGAGTAACGCTGATGCGTGTGTGTAATGTAAAACATGTAACACTCTGGCAAGATTATCATGAAAATAAGGAAGAGTCGAATCCTTATTGTTTTGTGATTATAGATAATCGTTTTGGTATCGGACAAATAGCTATAGAACGTTCTGGAGCATTTGATAGTAACACGGATAAGGTGCGTGATATTCTTCAGGAATCATTTCATGCTGTGCTTGCACCTTTGGGGTTCTCAATAGAAATACGGGCAAAAGTTCGTACACGTGATTTCTGGGAAGCGATAGAGGAGCAGATGACCCAGAAAAACGAGCGGATACAGAAAGTCGTATTTGAATTTCCTAATCCGGATAAGGTTGGACCTGTAGATGCTTCTCCTGTTATGACTGATCGTTTACGTTTTTTAGCATCATTGGCTTCAGCTACAGGAGCTGCACGAAGTTCATTTAAGGTTGATGCTGATAAAGAAGGTACACTGACTTTAGACCGCACGAAAGAAGATTTGGCACAAATGGTTGCACTTTGTTGTAATAATGGATATCATATCAGCGTACATTTTGAACAATTTGGGGTATATCGTAATGGTGACGTCATACGTGCACTTTACAATATAGAGAAAGGTTTGCTGGATGATTTTATTAACGGACAAAGTGTGCTTGGAGATAGAGAGGGTACTTGTTTTGGATTAATAAACAAATTAGATTATATACGCGAACAAACAAAAGAGTATGAAAATATTACGCCGGTTAAAGAAGGAAGAAAGAGAAAATATCGAAGAGCAGTTTGAAAATGGTTTGCTTTATCGGTTCGTTTGTGATGTCGCTTTGCATTTTTCATTTAAGATGCCTGTGCTTCGGCTTTCTCCAGAAGAAATGGCAGTAGCAATAGCTGGAATGCTTGATGAAATAAAGGAAAATCCGGAAGAATCTCGCTATTTATGTCAGACTTTCTGGAATAAACTTTGGTATGATATAAGCTCAATGGATGAGAGGGCATCAGAAGAAGAGGTCTCGTATGCTATAATTGTTACTATGGCATTACTGGTGGTATGTTTGTTATTAGTCGATAGCGTAAGACATCGTACATTGGCATTTGATTTGATATGTGTGATTCAGGAACATACTTCCATGCATGACCTTGAACAGATACAGAGGCAAATGAATAAGTTCGTTTGGCGAATGGGGGAGCATCGGTTAAAAGAACGGATGGAACAGTATTGGCAGAGTGATATGTTTCTCTCAGATGCCATTTATGAAGTATTACACAAGGATGGATTGGAGCAGCAGGAAATAAAACCAGGAAAAAGTCACTTCCGGATTGCGAAGAAACATAAAACGAACTTTGCCAAGATTCTCAGTGCCATGTTTGAGTTACGTATGTTTGAAGATGAAAATGGGCAAATCGCTTCAAATAAGCAGAAGTTGATAGAGGAACTTGGAGTTTTTTTTGATGCAGATTACAAGAATCTTTCACAACTACTTAATGCGTCTAAACAAAATGATAACTATATAGAGATATTCGAGAAAATGATGGAAAAAGCAAAGAAATATGATGTAAAATGACTTTAGGTAAACTTTAGGTAAAGTGATAGGCCAGGGCCCGTTACTTACTTTTGCTTCCGTAATCACCGACACACAGGTGGTTGCGGAATTTTTTTATTTATAAACCGGGTTGCGGAGACGGGAGAAACTCATGAGACTGGCGGCCGCCTTCTTTCTCTCTTCACCCATAAACCAGGAATTTTATGACGATTAATTTACAGATTTCAGATACCGTTTATCGGCGTCTTTTGGCCGGACACGGCCGTATTCAGGGCACTATCGGACTGGTAAGCCCTACAGAAGGTAATTTCAATGAACATGTACGCCAGGCTCCTGTGCCGGGTACGAAGTACATTAAGTTGCGCCACGGAAGGGCTTCGGTGGGAGGCGAACGGGTCCGGCTTACTCTTAGTATTGGTCTTGACGAAGCGGGCGTTGTGCCCTCCGATGCTATTACCGATGAAAGCCGCCAAGCAAGCGATTTTGTGGATAGTGCGCTCGATACGTTCAACGATACTTTCGGATGGTAAGCTACATTATTTTTTAATTCATAAACTCAAATCATTATATGTTTGGAATAAGCAACAATGTCAGAAGCCGGGTGGTGCGCGTATGTACCCCCGAGCTCTTCCACCAGGTAGTCCACTCGCCGCTGGTGGGCAGGATATGTGCCGAGATAGCCGATGCACTTGAGGCGATGCGGCGCGGCGAAATGGCACCGGAAGATTTCGATACCCTGAAAAGTGAACGCAAGAAGCAGCTTCCCATCTTTACCCCTCATGCCACGTTTCCTGGCGGACGTCGCCTGAACTCCGATGCCGTGCCCAGCGGTCTGTCGATGTACGATGTGGACCATATCCCTGCCCCGCGTGAGTTTTTCCGCGAGCACGTGGCCGCACGGGTTCGCGAGCTGGGCATCGTGCTGGCCCACGTCACACCTTCTACCGAAGGACTCCGCCTGTTCTTTGTCATCCCACCGGGCATGGGGCTGGAGGAAGCCCAGCGCTGGATGTCGCATCAGCTGGACGACGGCACCTACGACCAGTGCGTGAAGGACTATGCGCGGAGCTCGTTTGCCGTGCCTGCCGACTACATCCTTTACCTGGATGAAGCAGAATTATTTCGTGAGCGGGAAGTGCAGAAAGCGAAATCCCAGGAAGAAGCGGACATCGGAAGCATATCTTCCGCCCGTAATCCGGCGGGCAATTCCGTAGATGAGCTCGCGTTCAAGGGCATCCCTTATGCCGACCTCATCGCCCGCTGGTTCCGCCTGACGGGAGGGGAGCCCGTGGCGGGTGAGCGCAACGACCGCCTTCACCGCCTGGCTTCTCACCTGCGTTACATTACCGACAACGACGAATCGCTCCTTCTGCGCATCATGCCCCGCTACGGGCTAGACGAGGAGGAAATGCGGGTACTCATCCATTCGGCCTGCACGTCGAAGTTCTGCTCCATGCCTCGCCTGATGAAAGACGTGCTCCGTCAGGAGGAACAGGAAAGGACGCACACCGAAACGGAGGTCCACTCCGGCAAGTCCGTTCCGCCGCCCATGCCCCGCAAGCTTCCGCCGCTCATCCGTCTGCTCGTAAGCCGCACGCCCGAAATCTACCGTCCGGCCGTGGCGCATGCCGTGTTTCCCTCGCTGGCCGCCCACCTCTGGAAGGTGAGGTTCCGCTATATTGACAATGTGGAGCACGAGGCTACGCTGATGAACGTGCTCATGGCCGGAACGGGTGCCGGAAAAGATTGTATCTCGGAACCCATCAACCGTATCATGGCCGATATCCGCCTGCGCGACGAGGAGAACCTGCGCCGTGAGCGGGAATGGAAGAAGGAGGTGAACTCGAAGGGAGCCAACAAGGACAAGCGCCAGCGTCCCGAGGGACTGGTGATTCAGGAAATCGATGCGGACATGACGAATCCGGCCTTCGTGATGCGTACCGCCGAGGCGGAGGGGCATTTCCTCTATACGAAACTGAACGAGATTGACCAGTTCGACGCGCTTCGTGGAAGCGGACGGGGAGGCCAGCAGTTCCAGATTATGTGTCTGGCGTTCGATCCGGGCAACCGTTACGGGCAGACGCGTGTGGGCACGCAGAGTGTGACCGAGAAGGTGACCATCCGCTTTAACTGGAATGCGGCCACCACCATTCAGAAGGGCAAGCGTTATTTCTCGCGGGTGCTGACCGACGGACCTGTGTCGCGCATCAACTTCTGCACTATCCCCGAGCGGGAAATCGGGGCAGACATGCCCGTGTATGGCACGTACGACGCTTCGTTCGACGAGCAGCTCCGTCCCTTCATCGAGAACCTGACGAAGGCACACGGCAGGGTAGATTGTCCGCAGGCCTATCGTCTGGCCGCGAAGCTTCGCGAGGAGAATGCCGAGTTTGCCCGCCTTTCGCAAAGCCGGGTGTACGAAAATCTGTCGTTCCGTGCCAACGTCATTGCCTGGCTCAAGGCCTGCGTGCTTTTCGTGGCTTCGGGCTACCGCTGGGACAAGACCATAGAGGATTTTGTGCGCTGGAGCCTTCAGTATGATATGTGGTGCAAGATGGAGTTTTTCGGAGCTGCTATCGAGGAAGCGCAGGGAGGGGGTGCGGACGCCCGCACACCGGGGCGGCGCAACTTGCTGGAGCTGCTCCCCGACGAGTTCTCGCTGGCCGACGCCATACGTGTGCGCCAGTCGGAGGGCATGGATGCGGAAGGGGTACACGGCATGCTCCGCCAGTGGGTGCACCGGCGTTACGTGACAATTGTGACAAATGACAATTACTCAAAGCTTAAATACCGCAAGGATGGGAAGGTGGTTAAGCCCGATAAATCAAACGCTTAAAAAGAGATTATAGCTTATGGAACTGATACTGACTCGTGTATGTAAAAACAAAGATTATACGGAAGGGCGGATAGAGATAGACGGAACTCCGTTCTGTGATACACTGGAACCTACCTGGCGCGACGTAGGGTGGGGACACCGGGGGCGCAAGGTGGAAGGACGTACGGCCATTCCCGAAGGCCGCTATCCGGTGGTCATCACCCGTTCGCCCAGGTTCGGCGAGTGGCTTCCGCTGCTCCTTCACGTTCCCTTGTTCGAAGGCATCCGCATTCATGCAGGCAACTCGGTGCACGACACCGCAGGATGCATCCTCGTGGGATGCCGCCGGAAACCCGGCTTGTTGCTCGATTCCCGTCTCTGGGTGTATCGCCTGAAACGGAAAATCGTGGAAGCGAAGGCACGCGGAGAGGGTGTGTGGATAGTGGTGAAATAGCCGGTGACTGACACCTGAAGGAGAAATAGCCTGGTGGCTGACGGGTTCAGCAACCGGGCTTTTTCTGTATCTGTCTGAGGTAGTCGGTCGGGGTATATCCGCAGAACTTCTTGAACATGCGGCTCAGGTGCTGGGGGTATTCGAAGCCTAATTCGTAGGCCACTTGTGAGATGTTTGCCCCGCTGGCGAGTTCGTTTTTCACTCGCTGGATGAGGTCTTGGCGGATGTAGTTGCTGGCCGTGTCTCCGGTCATCTTCTTGATAAGGTCGCCGAAATAGTTGGCCGACATGCATAGCTTGGCGGCACAGTATTGCACGGTGGGCATGCCCGAGGTAAGCTGGATTTTTTCTTCGTAGTAATCGCTCAGAAGCTGGTCGAACTTCATGAGCATGTCCGAGTTAACCAGCTTCCGGGTGATGAACTGGCGGTTGTAGAAACGCTGGCAGAAGTTCAGCATCAGTTCGATGTAGCCCACGAGGATGGCATCCTGAAGCGCATCGTGCTTTTTCTGTAGCTCATCTTTTATCTGGCGCATCAGCGACACGAGGATGTCGTGCTCCTCGTCGGTCATGTGCAGGGCTTCATTCACGCGGTAGTCGAAAAATGAATATTCCCTGATGTGCTTCTCCAGTGCCGTGCCCTGCAACAAATCGGGGTGGAAGAGCAAGGCCCATCCCGTCAGGTTGACCAGCTCGCCGTTGTCTTCCTTTCCTCCTATCTGTCCGGGAGCCACACAAATGACGGTTCCTTCCTTGTAGTCGTATTTTCCGCAACCGTAGGCCAGGTCGATGTTCGCCTCGTCGTGAAAGAAGATGCCATACACGCTATAGTTGTTCAGGCAATGGCGCACGGGAGACACTTCTGCATAGTCGATGACGCTGACCAGCGGATGCGTGTCCGTGTGTCCCACCCACTGGCTATAGTCGCCTACGTTCCTTATTTTCAAAATCTTGCTCATAACCATTCTTTTGTTTTCGTCGGGATGTCCCTTCACAAAAATACATTATCTCAGCCAATTGGCCGCACGTGAGCAGGCAAAATCCGTAAAAACGGTACGACCTTCCGTGGTATTGTTACGGCCTTCTGCCCGTGCAGGGGTAATTTTGCCGTATCAAGAAAACAAGAAAGATGGATAAACCAATAGACATTCCCGCCAATTTATACGAGGATGAAGTGGTCTGCTTCATGGCCGACCGTTATCGCACGACTACGGAAAGAGTGATGCAATGCTTTTTAGTGCAGGAAGCCGAGGTTCCCGCGCCTGAAAAGGAAAGCTTCCCTTTCCGCCTCACGGATAACGAAATGGAAATATTACGAGGGTTGTTGAGCCGTAGCGGCTCGTAAAAAAGATTCAGATTATGGATAGAAGAGATTTTTTGAAGATGTCGTCTGTAGCCGCCTTTTCCGCGGTATGTGCATGGACCGGTGTATCGAAGGTTTTCTTCCAGTCATCGAATAGTAAGGATCAGTCTGTACGTGGAGATATGGAACATCGCAATCTGGGCGGACTGGATGTATCGGCTATCGGGCTGGGATGCCTTCCTATGGTAGGCTACTATGGCGGACGATATGAAAAGAAGGATATGATTGCCTTGATTCGTCGGGCTTATGATCAGGGAGTTACTTTTTTCGATACGGCAGAGGTGTACGGCCCTTACACCAGTGAGGAGTGGGTAGGCGAGGCACTTGCTCCCTTTCGTGACAAAGTAAAAATCGGTACGAAGTTTGGTTTTGGGGTGGAAGAGAAGCAACCCACAGCCTTGAATAGCCGGCCTGACCATATTCGCCGGGCAGTGGAAGGTTCATTGCGACGCTTGCGTACGGATCACATAGACTTGCTTTATCAGCACCGTGTAGACCCGAAGGTGCCGATGGAGGAGGTAGCAGAGACGGTAAAGAAGCTGATGCAGGAAGGAAAAGTCTTGCACTGGGGATTATCGGAAGCCAGTGCACGTTCTATTCGTCGGGCACATGCCGTTTGTCCGCTTTCGGCCGTACAGAGCGAGTATGCTATCTGGTGGCGCGAACCGGAGACCAAAATATTCCCTACGCTGGAAAAACTAGGAATCGGTTTTGTACCTTATTGTCCGTTGGGGCGGGCCTTTCTTACGGGAGTGATTCATGAGAAAAGCCGTTTTGAGAAACCCGACCGGCGGGCCACATTGCCACAATTCACTCCTGAAGCCTTGAAACATAATATGCCGCTTGTGTCACTTGTGCGTAAATGGGCAGAGCGAAAGAACATTACTCCTGCCCAGTTTGCCTTGGTGTGGATGCTTTCGCGTAAGTCATGGATTGCTCCCATCCCAGGCACAACGAATCCGAACCACCTCGATGATTTCTTGGGAGCAGCTCATGTGCGGCTTACGGCTTACGAGATGGAGGAATTTGACAGGGAGTATTCACAAATAGACCTTATGGGGCATCGTGCCGACCCGTTTACCGAGAGTCAGATTGATAAGTAAAAAGGCGGTGTGCGAAAGTAGAATCTCCTCACAAATCCATGCATCATGGTGATTTGTGAGGAGATTTTCTTTTTATTTCGGTGCCTTGCGGTAGAGATAAATCGCGATAAACAGATATAGAATGTTCGGAATCCACACGGCCAGATTCGGATGCGCGTTTCCGTTGATGGCGAAGGTGGACGAGATGGTCTGGAACAGGATGTAGGAGAAACTCAGTCCGATACCGATTCCCAAGTGAAGTCCCATACCTCCTTTCCGTTTTTGTGACGAAAGCGAGAGCCCGATGACCGTCAGGATGAAGGCTGCAAACGAGGTGGCGATGCGCCGGTAGTATTCCACTTCGAACACCTTGATGTTGGCGAAGCCTCGTTGCTTCTGCTTGTCGATGTACTCCCGTAGCTGGGGACTGGTCATCGTTTCCTGCTGGCCGCGCGTGATGAGGAAGTCCTGCGGCTCCATGTTGATGATGGAGTCCATACGCTCTCCTCGGGTAATAGTCTCACGCATGCCCTTCATCTCACGAATCATGTAGTCCTTGATAATCCAGCGGTGCACGGTGGTGGTGTCGTACGTAATGCGGCGGGCCGTGAGGTGCGATACCAGCTTGTGGTCTTCAAACTTGTCGAGCGAGAAGCGGTAAGCCGTCTTGTTGTAGTCCTCGTAGCGCTCCATGTAGGCAATGACACCCGTATCTACCTCCAGCTGGATGTTGCGCACATAGTCTGCCCGCTTCTTGTTCTTGTACACTTGCTCAAACTTCAGTCGGGTGACACTACCGGTAGGAATCACCTCGGTACTCAGCACGTAGGTGACCAGTGCGATGATGGCGGCCGAAATCATGTAGGGCACCATCAGGCGCTTGAAGCTCATTCCGGTGGAGAACATGGCGATAATCTCGGAGTTCTCTGCCAGCTTCGACGTGAAGAAAATCACGGCAATGAATACGAACAACGGACTGAAGAGGTTCGTGTAATAAGGAATGAAGTTCAGGTAATAGTCGAAGATGATGGCACTGATAGGCGCCTTGTTGTTGATGAAGTCGTCAATGTTTTCATTGATGTCGAACACCACGGCGATGGAGATAATCAGGGCGATGGCAAAAAAGTAGGTGCCCAGGAACTTCACGATGATGTACCTGTCCAGCCGTTTCAACCATTTCTTCTTGAACGGGTTTCCTTTTAAATTTTTCAGTTGTTCCTTTCCGGCTTGCAGGTAGGAACGGAACAACTGGAACACATTGTGTTTCATATTTATCGTCGTAAACTACAATTACAATCGGGTAGATAAACGTTTCACCATGGCCGGTTTCCAAGTAGAGAAATCGCCGGCGATGATGTGCTTGCGGGCTTCACCTACGAGCCAGAGGTAGAAGGCCAGGTTGTGGATAGAGGCAATCTGCATGGCCAGCAGCTCCTGTGCGTGGAACAGATGGCGCAGGTAGGCACGGCTGTACATCGTGTCTACGTAAGATGCTCCGTCAGCTTCGATGGGCGAATAGTCGTTCTCCCATTTCTTGTTGCGCATGTTCATGATACCGTCTTTGGTAAAGAGCATGCCGTTTCGTCCGTTACGGGTCGGCATCACGCAGTCGAACATATCCACACCGCGTTCGATGCCTTCCAGGATGTTGACCGGAGTACCTACACCCATCAGGTAGCGGGGTTTGTCCTTAGGCAGAATCTCGTTGACCACCTCAATCATCTCGTACATCTTCTCGGTAGGTTCACCCACGGCCAGTCCACCGATGGCATTACCGTCGGCATTCTTCGAGGCGATGTATTCGGCCGATTGGCGGCGCAAGTCAGGATATACGCATCCCTGCACGATGGGGAAGAGTGACTGGTTGTAGCCGTACTTGGGCTCCGTTTCGTTGAAGCGGGCACAACATCTGTCCAGCCAGCGGTGAGTCAGCTCCATGGACTTCTTGGCATAGTTGTAGTCGGAAGTACCGGGGGCGCACTCGTCGAAAGCCATCATGATGTCGGCACCGATGGTACGCTCGATGTCCATCACCCGTTCGGGAGTGAACAAATGCTTTGAGCCGTCAATGTGCGAGCGGAACTCCACGCCCTCTTCGCGCAACTTACGGATGCCGGAAAGAGAGAATACCTGGAAGCCGCCGCTATCGGTCAGCATCGGACGGTCGAATCCGTTGAACTTATGGAGTCCGCCAGCCCCCTCGATGATGTCCAGTCCGGGGCGCAGGTAGAGGTGGTACGTGTTTCCCAGGATAATCTGAGCCTTGATGTCATTCTTCAGTTCGTGAAGATGCACGCCTTTCACCGTACCCAGTGTGCCCACCGGCATGAAGATAGGGGTCTCAATCTGCCCGTGGTCTGTTGTAATCAGACCAGCGCGGGCGTTCGATTTGGGGTCCGTATATTGTAATTCAAATTTCATTGTGCAGGGTTTTCTTTGTTTTTATCTTCTTTGATGGTAAAGTCGATGGCATCGGCCACCTTCTCGTCGGTCAGTGCCAGGCGGAGTACTTCCTTGATGTCCTTCACGTAGTGGAAAGTCATTCCGGTGAGGTACATCGGCTGGATTTCATTGATGTCCTTGCGGTTTTCCTCGCACAGGATGATGTCCTTGATGCCGGCACGTTTGGCCGCCAGGATTTTCTCCCGGATACCGCCTACGGGAAGTACCTTTCCGCGAAGGGTGATTTCTCCCGTCATGGCCAGGTTGGCTTTCACCTTGCGCTGGGTAAGAGCAGAAGCCAATGAAGTAACCATGGTGATACCGGCAGAAGGTCCGTCTTTCGGAATAGCTCCTTCCGGTACGTGGATATGGATGTTCCAGTTGTCGAAGATACCTTCAGGCAAATCGAGCAGGTGGCTATGTGCTTTCAGGTACTCCAGTGCCAGCATGGCCGATTCCTTCATTACCGAGCCCAGGTTACCGGTCAGGGTCAGTTGTCCCTTTCCACGGCTCAGACTGGTTTCTACGAACAGAATCTCACCGCCTACGGCCGTCCAGGCCAGTCCCGTCACTACGCCGGCATATTCGTTGCCCTGGTATTTGTCGCGGGAATATTCCTGTGCGCCGAGGAACTTCTCGATGTCTTTCGGCTTCAGCTCATGGGTACCGGTAAACTCATCGCTGGCAATTTCTAGTGCGATTTTACGCATCACCTTGCTGATTTTCTTTTCCAGCTCACGCACGCCGCTTTCACGGGTATAGTTCTCGATGATGTATTCAATGGCCGCCTTGCTGAACTTCACGTGTTCCTTCTTCAGTCCGTTCTTCTCCATCTCTTTCGGAATGAGGTGACGGCGGGCGATTTCAATCTTCTCTTCGGTGATGTAACCGCTTACTTCAATCAGCTCCATACGGTCGAGCAACGGAGATGGGATGGTGCCCAGGTTGTTGGCCGTAGCGATGAACATGATGTTCGACAAGTCGTAGTCAATGTCAACGTAATTGTCGTGGAACGTGTTGTTCTGTTCCGGGTCGAGCACTTCCAGCATGGCCGAGCTCGGGTCGCCATGGCTATCGCTGCTCAACTTATCAATCTCATCCAGAATGATGACCGGATTCGATGTTTCCGCTTTGATCAGGCTCTTGATGATACGTCCCGGCATGGCACCGATGTACGTCTTGCGGTGACCGCGGATTTCAGCTTCATCGTGCACGCCACCCAGTGACATACGCACGTATTTCCGTTTCAGGGCCGTGGCGATGGAACGTCCCAGAGAAGTCTTTCCTACTCCCGGAGGACCGTAGAGGCAGATAATCGGCGACTTCAGGTCACCTTTCAGCTTCAGCACGGCTAGGTGCTCCAGAATACGTTCTTTCACCTTCTCCAGTCCGTAGTGTTCCTTGTCGAGTATCTTCTTGGCATTCGGAATGTCGATGACATCCTGTGTATACACGCCCCACGGAAGTGAGAGCAATGTCTGAAGATAAGTCAGTTGCACGTTATAGTCGGGCGATTGCGGGTTGATACGTTCCAGTTTGGACAGCTCACGCTCGAAAGTCTCTTTTACTTCCGGTTTCCAGCGTTTCTTTTCTCCCTTCTTGCGCAGTTCGTCAATCTCGTCATTCTGTCCGTTGCCCAGCTCATCCTGAATGTTCTTGATTTGTTGCTGGAGGAAGTACTCACGTTGCTGGCGGTCGAGTTCCTCACGCGTACGCATCTGGATGCTCTGTTTCAGAGTGGCCAGCTGGATGTACTTGTTCAGCAACTGGATAAGGCGGTACAACCGGTCTTTCAGGTTATTTGTTTGAAGCAATTCGTACTTCTCGTTGATAGGGAAGGGGAAATTGCCGGAAATGAAGTTGACCAGCACCTCGTTGTTGTCCAGGTTCTTCAAGGCGAAAGAAGTGTCTGGCGAAATTTCATCGGACAATTCAATCACTTTGGCACTCAACTCCTTGCAAGTGTCAATTAGTGTCTTGAATTCATCGGATTTCTCGTCCTTCATATCCTCTTCAATCACTGAAACCTTACCCTTCAGGAAGGGACGGGTGGAAGTGATTTCTTCCAGTTGCACCTTCGGACCCGTAGCCTGAAGGATGGCTGTAATGGTTCCTCCCGGCATTTCGAACACCCGGAGCACTTTACCGATTACCGCAATGGGAAACAAATCCTTCTGTTTGGGCGAGTCTACCTCGCTCACCTTCTGCGTGGTAATGATGATAGGCTCTTTGCTCTGAAGTGCCTGATTGACTAATTTCAATGTGGGTTGCCGGCCTACACTGACGGGCATGACAATAGAGGGAAATATCATAAGGTTGCGCAGGGGCATGACGGGCAGCTCTCCCGTGAGGTCATCCGTTGCATTGTCCACCGGAAGCGTTTCAATTTCTGCCATCATCGGAATGTCATTACCTTCTGCACTTACCAGAATCTCGTTGTTTTTTGTCTTTTTTACCATACTTGTTTTCTCTTCTGAATTAAGAAGCTTTTTTATTACTCAAAAACGGCACAAAGTTAATCATTCCGCATGTAATTTGGAAACTATTTGTGTCAAATACCTCTTTTATTATGTAAAATAATGGCAGGTTGAAGCGTTTTCTATGGGGATTTCACTATTTTTGGCGTAAATTTTTAGACATAAGTTATGCCAAATCCATATTTTCAATTCAAGCAATTTGTAGTTTTTCATGATAAGTGTGCCATGAAGGTAGGCACCGACGGCGTGCTGGTCGGCGCATGGGCGCAAGTAGACGGGGCACGGAAGGTGCTTGACATTGGTACCGGAAGCGGATTAATTGCCTTGATGTTGGCCCAGCGGAATCCGGATGCCTTTGTAACCGCCGTTGATATTGACGAAGCGGCCGTGGAGCAGGCCCGTGAAAATGTGGCCCGTACGCCCTGGTCTGACCGGATGGAGGTGGAGCGGCTTGATATACGGAAGGCACCGGAGGAATGGAACGGGTGTTTTGACGCCATCGTGTCGAATCCTCCGTACTTTGTGGAGTCCGTGAAATGCCCTCAGGCGCAGAGAAATACAGCCCGCCATACCGATGAACTGGACTTTGACGCCTTGTTATCGAAAGTCTCGGTTTTGTTGTCCGAAAAAGGTAGTTTTTCGGTGGTGCTTCCGGCTACGGCTTCGGCCGATTTTGTAGCCTTAGCCCTCGGAAAAGGTTTGCATCTTTCACGTCAGACCTGGGTACATCCCCGCCAGGAATTGCCCGCCAAGCGTGTGCTGATGGCATTCGTGAAGCATCCTTGTGCGCAGACGGAAGTCACGCACCTTCCCATCGAGACGGAGCGTCATGTCTATACACCGGAGTTTAGTGATCTGGCCAGAGATTTCTATCTGGCCTTGTAAGATGAAATGATTATTTCTTCGACAAGCGTCTCAGGATGTGATGGTTCAGCATCAGGAGTTGCTTGTGCTTCTGGGCAATGGCCGAAGTGATGGGACGTCGTCCGATAAAGTCGGTGAAGTGCTGGAGAATGTTCAGCGGGGGAGAAGGCATCTGTTTGGGACGTATCGGCGCGATAACGTGTAGCCCCTGGTGAATGATTTCCACTTTCAGGTCTTTTCCGCCCATCATCGGGTCTCCGTCAAAATGGAACACCCCCTCCTGCGCACGGTGTATGATGATGCTCTTGTCCTTCATCGTTTTGATACGACTGTTTTGGTCGAGTGTCCGGTTGAACAACTGGAATGAAAGAGAAGGCACATCCAGCACGGTAAACGGCTCCAGCACCGTGATGTCCATCATGCCGTCGGTCAGAGAGGCTTGCGGGGCGATGTAGGCATTGTTGCCATATTGCGATGCATTGGCACAGGCTATCAGGAATGCCTTGTAGCGTACGGTACCTGTAGAGTTCTCTATTTCGTACGTTTCCGGTTCATACGTCAGGCTTTCGTGCAGGGTATTTTCCAGGTAGGTCAGCAGACCTCTTTTCCCGGAATCGGCAAATTTCAGGCTCACGAAAGCATCGAATCCCACTCCGCATGTGCAGAAGAAGGGGTGATTGTCAATGATACCGTAGTCTATTGTCTTTATATTTCCGGCATTGAGCACATTGATGGCCCCCTTCGGTTCCATAGGAATATGAAGATGGCGCGCCAGTCCGTTGCCCGATCCGCATGGAATAATTCCCATCGCGGTATTGGTATGGATAAGCGCCCGTCCTATCTCATTGATGGTACCGTCTCCGCCGATGGCCACTACGATGTCCGTATGTTCGGCGGCGGCTTGTGCGGCTATCTCGGAAGCGTGACCTGCATATTCCGTTTTCCGGATAGAATAATCATATATAGAATGGTTCAGTTCTTTTTCAATAAGTCGTAGGATGAATTCCTTTCCGTGAGTGCCGGATATGGGGTTTACCACAAAGGTGATTCGCTTTTTTGTCTCCATAAACCTGTTTCCTTAAAATTTGGGAGTACAAAAATAATATTATCTTTCATAGTTTAGGGTAAATTGCCCCTATAATTGACGTTCTTGTTATTTTTTTTCAGGGATTCGTGTCGGAATTTTGAGTTTTTTGTATCTTTGCACGTTCTTAATGAAAATGATGTAACGAAACGGTTGCAAAAGTAATGAAGTTTAATGTAAGCTGGGATGCTTACCAGATATTAGAATATGGGATTATTACAAGAAAAATTAAGTAAATTCAGAGTACCTCAGATGTACATGGAAAGAGGTGTCTATCCGTACTTTCGTGAAATAGACAGTGCCCAGGATACAGAGGTAATGATGGACGGAAAGAAAGTATTGATGTTCGGTTCAAATTCCTATATGGGTCTGACTCATGATCAGAGAATCATCGACGCGGCTATTGCTGCTACTCGCAAATATGGTACAGGATGCGCGGGTTCTCGTCTGTTGAATGGAACGCTGGATATTCATGTAGAACTTGAAAAAGAACTTGCAGAGTTCGTCGGTAAAGATGAAGCATTGTGTTTCTCTACCGGATTTACGGTTAATGAAGGTGTGATTCCTCAGTTGGCCGGACGTGGCGATTACATCATTTGTGATGACCGTGACCATGCTTCTATCGTGGACGGACGTCGTCTTTCTTTTGCTACCCAGCTGAAGTATAAACACAACGACATGGATGCCCTGGAAAAAGAGCTCCAGAAGTGTGAACCGGATGCCATCAAACTGATTGTGGTAGATAGCGTGTTCTCTATGGAAGGTGATTTGGCTAACTTGCCGGAAATCGTTCGCCTGAAGAAGAAATACAATGCCAGCATCTACGTGGACGAAGCACATGGTCTGGGTGTGTTCGGAAGACAGGGACGAGGCGTGTGCGACCATTTCGGCGTAACGGAAGACATCGACCTGATTATGGGTACATTCAGTAAATCACTCGCTTCTATCGGTGGTTTCGTGGCAGGTGACAAGGACGTAATCAACTGGTTGCGCCACAATGCCCGCTCTTATATATTCCAGGCAAGTAACACACCGGCTGCTACGGCTGCAGCAAGAGAAGCCATCCATATTCTCAAAACAGAACCGGAACGTCAGGAACGTTTGTGGGAAATCACCAACTACTCTCTGAAACGTTTCCGTGAGTCAGGCTTTGAAATCGGTGAAACAGAAAGTCCGATTATTCCTTTGTACGTACGCGACACAGACAAGACTTTCGAAGTAACCAAGCTGGCCTTCGACGAAGGAGTGTTTATCAATCCGGTAATTCCTCCAGCTTGTGCTCCTCAGGATACATTGGTGCGTTTTGCATTGATGGCTACTCACACCAAAGAACAGGTGGACTTCGCTATTGAAAAATTGATTAAGTGTTTCAAACAATTGGATATACTTAAATAATCACATTTTTACATTGACCTTTTTAAGGAATTGAAAGGAGGTATTTACTATGGGAGCTGCCGGTAATAAAAAACCGAAGGGTATGCATAAAAAACATGCTCCGGCTTATCAAGTAGAAGAGGCCATTCATGAAAATGACCTGAAAAAAGGAAAAAAGAAATAAATCCGTAGCGGATTTATCGAGAAAGGGTTATATTTAGAGCGTCTGATGCCTTATGGCAAAAGCTCGGATATAACCCTTTTTGTATGTATGTTTTTAACTTTAATGGAATATGATACTGAATGAAAGAGACAGCCGTCATGAACAAGTGTTGCAGGTGGCGCAACAAATGATGACGGCGGCACGTACAGCTCCCAAAGGAAAGGGGGTAGATATTATTGAAGTGGCCATGGTGACGGAAAGCAACATCCGTATCCTTTCTGATACGATGAAGCAGATGTACGAAGACAATGGTTTTAAGTTTTTCCTGCGCGATGCGGATAACATTCTCCAGGCAGAGTGTGTGGTGCTGATAGGTACGCGCTCGCTTCCGCAGGGGCTGGATTGCGGACATTGCGGATATGAACATTGCGGAGACCGCAAAAAAGGAGTACCCTGTGCCATCAATAGTGTGGATGTAGGAATTGCCATCGGTTCGGCTTGTTCGGTAGCGGCCGACCATCGGGTAGATACGCGTGTGATGTTCTCGGCCGGTCTGGCGGCCCAGCAACTGGACTGGCTGGATGGATGCACCCAGGTGTACGCCATACCCGTGAGTGCATCATCCAAAAATCCGTTCTTCGACCGGAAGCCTAAGACAGAATAAATTTTTCAGCCGCGTAGGCCACGCCGTCTTCTTCATTGGACAAGGTGATGAAGTCGGCGTTTTCTTTTACCACCTCCTGCGCATTGGTCATGGCGATACCCAGTCCGGCGTATTGAATCATGGACAGGTCGTTGAATCCGTCGCCGATGGCAATCATTTCTTCACGGGTAAGTCCGATTTCCTTCAGGAGAACGGCCAGTGACTGGGCCTTGTCGATACCTTTAGGGACCAGTTCCAGGAAGTAAGGCTCTGAGCGGAAAACCCCCATGCGGTCTTTCAGATGTTCGTACATCTCTTTCTCCAGCTCGGCCAGTCGGGTCGGTTCGCCCACAATCAGGCATTTGGCAATCGGATGTTTCACGGCATCCAGGAAATTGTCTACCTTCTTTATTTTCATGACATTGAGCAAGGCCTCTTTGAGCACATACTCATCGTCCGGTTTCTCGGTCAGCACGTATTCCCCGTCGTAAGTCACAATGGCAAAGTCGTTCTTCTTGGCGCATTCGTAAAGGTAGGGAAGCACATCGTGGTCGAGCAGGTTCTTGTACATCAGCTCCTTCGTTTTCCAGTCGATGATTTCTCCACCGTTGTAAGCCAGAATGTAGCCTTCATATTTTTGCAGTTCCAGTTGCTCGGCCAGCGGGGCAATGCCGTACGTGGGTCTTCCCGAGGCCAGTACAATTTTCACTCCTTGCTCCTGAATCTTGAGCAGTGTTTCTTTGGTGTGAGGGGTAATTTTTTTCTGCTTGTTGGTAAGCGTTCCGTCGAGGTCTAATACTAATAATTTATATTTCATAAAGTTATGCTGTAAAATCGAGCGTAAAATTACGGAAAAAAACGAAACTACGGAAATGTAAGAAAAGAAAGGTGTGGTGAAAAGAAACGGAAGAATTTGACCTGAAACCACTTGGACATTCTGTAATAGAGAAAATGTCAGGGGAATGTGAGGAAACTGTTTGTCCGTATTCTATGTTTCTCAGAGCGAAACTGTATGTTTTCCGGACGGGAAACGTATGTTTCTGCGTTGGAAAACGTATATCTCCGCTTTGGAAAACATAGAATAAACAAATACGTATTCTTGTTCGTGTGCTTGGGTTTTCAGATGTTTTTTCGTATCTTTCGGAAAGAACTTTTAGCTGGAAGTATATGAACATTTACGTAGATTTTTTTTTAAGGTTGTTTGTGGCCGGTCTGATGGGGGTGCTTATCGGGCTTGAGCGGGAATACCGCGCGAAGGAGGCGGGTTATCGCACGCATTTCCTGGTGGCACTGGGCAGTGCGTTGCTGATGATAGTGTCGCAATACGGCTTTATGGATGTGCTGGAGAAGGATTTGGTGCGCCTGGATCCGAGTCGCCTGGCTGCTCAGGTAGTCAGTGGTATCGGTTTTATTGGGGCGGGTACCATCATCCTGTTGCAGAAGCAGGTGGTGCGCGGGCTGACTACGGCAGCCGGTGTGTGGACTACGGCCGGAATCGGACTGGCGGTAGGGTCGGGCATGTATATGATAGGTATTCTGGCTACTTTTCTGGTACTGGCAGGGTTGGAGGTTCTCAGCTACTGTTTTAAAAGTATAGGAATGCGAAGTATGATTATCGAGCTTACGGCAGAGAATTCAGAGGCACTGAAAACCCTTTCCGGTAAGTTCAGTTCCGAGAATTTTCAGATTACCTCCTACGAGATGAACAAGGTGTATGAGAACAACCATGAAGCTTATCGCATTACAATGGTAATCAGGGCAAAAAGAGTGAATGAGGAAGGATTGCTCTTGATGATGCTTCATGAGTTTCCCGATGTGACGGTGAACCGGATTGTCTGACATAAAACCAAAATACCACCAGAGCCTTTTCTCTGATGGTATTTTGTGTTAGCCGATATAGACATTGACATGTAAAAACAAGCGGTCATGCTGCTCGTCAATGTCAAAATCTATTTTGTCTTCTCGGGCCAGCCATCCGATAGCCGCATTCAGGTCTCTGTCTGACAGACCGGATGCCTGTTTAAGCTTGTCGTACTCCCAGTGGGCATTGTCGGAAAGGAGTTTCCATACGATACCCGCATTTGTTCCGATTTGGTTTTTGTTCATCATAATTCCAAAAATAATGTAGTTATTGTAATGTAGTAGCTGAGCGAAGATATAAAAATTTGTTGTTGTAACAAATCTTATGCTAACAAAATAATATTGGAATGGCGTGTTTTTCTTTTCTCTTAATTGTTTTAATGATAATATTACAGAAATGTGACAATGCGTCTGCAAATTGTCAGCGTTTTTTATATCGCTTCCCGTACGCTATTCCATTTTTTTCTTATACCTTTGCACATAAGTAAAAAAGACGATTATGAAGAGACATAAGATAAACTGGAGGGTGCCCAAAGGGGCGGAACTGACGGAATTGGACAAGAAAGTGCTGTTTTATCAGGATAAAGGGCATTTGGTTCCGACTCGCCAGTTGATTAAGACTCCGGAACAGATTGAAGGAATTCGTCGTAGCGGCGTAATCAATACGGGGGTGCTCGACCTGGTGGAAAAGGAAATCCACGCTGGAATGAGTACGGCCGAAATAGACAAGCTGGTGTATGAGTATACCCGGGACCACGGAGCCATTCCGGCATGCCTGGGCTATGAGGGATTTCCGAAGAGCTGTTGTACTTCCATCAATGAGGTGGTTTGCCATGGAATTCCGAGCGAAGACGAAATTCTGGAAGAAGGCGACATTATTAATGTGGACTGTACGACGATTCTGGACGGTTATTATGCCGACGCTTCACGTATGTTCATTATCGGGAAAACTACTCCGCAGAAAGAAAAACTGGTGCGTGTGGCAAAAGAATGTCTGGAAGTCGGTATGGAAGCAGCCCGTCCTTTCGGCTTTGTGGGAGATATCGGCCATGCCGTAGAGAAACACGCGAAGAAGAACGGATTTTCAGTGGTCCGTGATTTGTGCGGTCACGGTGTGGGAGTAGAGTTCCACGAAGAACCGGATGTGGAACACTTTGGCAAGAAGGGTACAGGTATGTTGCTTGTGCCGGGCATGGTGTTTACCATCGAACCGATGATTAATATGGGAACCTGGGAAGTCTTCATTGATGAAGAAGACGGATGGACCGTGGTGACGGAGGATGAGCTTCCTTCCGCACAGTGGGAACACACTTTCGTGATGACGGAACAGGGACTTGAAATATTGACCTATTAATAATAGAAGAACGTTATGAGTACAATAATATTAGGAATAGAATCTTCTTGTGATGATACTTCTGCGGCAGTGATAAAGGATGGCGTATTGCTGTCGAGCGTGATTGCCAGCCAGGCGGTGCACGAAGCTTACGGAGGAGTGGTTCCGGAACTGGCCTCGCGTGCACACCAGCAGAATATTGTTCCGGTGGTGCACGAAGCATTGAAACGTGCCGGAGTGGCAAAGGAAGATTTGAGTGCCATTGCCTTTACTCGCGGACCGGGCTTGATGGGTTCTTTGCTGGTAGGAGTGTCTTTTGCCAAAGGACTTGCCCGCTCGCTGGATATTCCGATGGTAGAGGTGAACCATTTGCAGGGCCATGTGCTGGCGCACTTTATTCAGGAGCCCGACGGTGAAAACGTACAGCCTAAATATCCTTTTATCTGCCTGCTGGTTTCAGGAGGAAACTCTCAGATTATCCGTGTGAATGCGTATAATGATATGGAGGTGCTGGGACAGACCATCGACGATGCGGCAGGAGAGGCTATCGACAAGTGCTCCAAGGTGATGGGGCTGGGCTATCCAGGTGGTCCGATTATCGACAAACTGGCGCGTCAGGGTAATCCGGAAGCCTTTAAATTCAGCAAACCGCATATCCCGGGCTATGACTATAGCTTTAGCGGACTGAAAACCTCTTTCCTGTACTCGCTCAGAGACTGGATGAAAGAAGATCCCGATTTTGTAGAACATCATAAGACAGATTTGGCTGCTTCGTTGGAAAAAACGATTGTAGACATTCTGATGGATAAATTACGTAAGGTAGTAAAGGATACAGGCATCAAGGAAGTGGCCGTAGCCGGAGGAGTATCGGCAAACAACGGTCTGCGAAACGCTTTCCGTGAACATGCGAAAAAATATGGTTGGAACATTTTCATACCGAAGTTCGGGTATACTACCGACAATGCGGCCATGATCGCCATTACGGGATATTATAAGTTTTTGGACAAGGATTTTTGCACTATAGACAAACCCGCTTATTCACGGGTAACCATTAAGTAACAATTTAGAGAAAACAGATTATGTCAGTAGAAACCAAAACACTAAGTAAGGAGATAAGTGAAATTTTCTGGAGAGAAGGCTATACATTGGCTACTGCAGAAAGTTGTACGGCTGGTAACGTGGCAGCCATCATAACTGCTATCCCAGGTAGTTCTCGTTTCTATAAAGGTGGGGTTATTGCCTACTCAGATGAGGTAAAGAAAACGCATTTATATGTAAATGCCGAAACACTGGAACAGCATGGGGCGGTAAGTGAAGAAACCGTTGTGGAAATGGTAAAGGGTGCCATCAAGGCTTTGGATGTGGATTATGCAATGGCTACATCCGGAATTGCCGGTCCTGGCGGAGGAAGTCCGGAAAAGCCGGTCGGTACGATTTGGGTAGCAGCCGGAACAAAAGATGCGGTGCTTACAGCTAAATTGACCGAAGATGAAGGCCGTGAGAAAAATATTCAGGCTGCAACGGCAAAAACCCTCCAATTGTTGTTGGAATTATGCCAAAATCAGGGAAAAGAGGAGCAAAAGTTCAATTTATTGGAAAAAGATTTGTTTATATAAAATAAAATCACTTACTTTGCACTCCGTTTGAGAGAACCATGGAATAAAACTATAAAAACTAGATAGAAATGTCGAAAATTTGTCAAATTACCGGA
>ENA-OZGV01000136-OZGV01000136.1-human-gut-metagenome-genome-assembly--contig:-NODE-136-length-46888-cov-15.233297_pt1 | contig 46888 bp, 28 predicted proteins | sample MGYA00245120_ERZ653665 | MGnify/ENA primary metagenome ERZ653665 (study PRJEB26926, sample SAMN06165250) | human gut metagenome | biome: ENVO:00009003; feature: ENVO:2100002; material: ENVO:00002003... | reverse complement strand
CGGCAGCGTCAGATGTGTATAAGAGACAGATACTATCTATATCAAAATATAGACTAAAACACACTAATAGCACACGAAAAAAGCAATCTCCTACTAAATACACGACTTAAAAGCAGTTAAAAAGGTATGCCCAACTTTTTATTTTGTGCGTAAAATAAATAAAAAATGGTATGCCCAACTGGTATGCCCAAAGGTATGCCCAACCCCTTTTTTAACATTTAAGGAAGAGATTCTGAAGATGCTTGTTTTTCCCGTCTAAATGGGTACTTAAACAGATTTCTAAACGCCTAAACAGACATAAATAAAGGCCGAAATAAGCCTTTACAGCCTATTCCAGCCCCGTTTAGGTGATATTTATAGTGTGATGTAACAAAAACGCATTTAAAGCCCGCGTTTAGGCCGTTTAGACGTAAAGCGTTTGTAAAGCAATGTCACATTTCGTTTTGCGTTTCCATGAAACCCCGTTTTCGTTTAACTCGCTGATAAACAAACCGCAACAACATTTTTGCCGCCGTTCTATCTTACACAATTCGTTCTGATGCCCGTAAAAACTCCTAAGCGTTTGCTTTCAAACGCAAGTGCATTTAAAGTAAAACGCCCTTGCGTTTTACCTAAAACGTAAAGGCGTTTAAGTTAAAACACAAAGGCGTTTTTTCAACCCTGTTTTAAAGGTTGAAAAGCCTACAGTTTCTGGTCCGAAATAAGCCGGGCGATACGTGTCTTGCTCTGCGTTCCTTTGGTAAGTAGGTACACATGCTTGTAGGCATCGCGGTTCAGTTCGGTAGGCGAACCATTGATGAGGATAATGTTCCGGTCGTTGGCAAACTTCAGGATACCGTTCACGTTGTTCGGATGGAGCTTACCGATTTCGTCCATCATACAGTGCAGTTTGAAGTCCTTGAACTTGCGCGAAGCCCCTTCCTTGAACACGTTCAGCAACATGATGTTGATCATGGCCTTCACCAGAATATCGGTACCTTCCGAACCCACGTTCGACAGTTTCTCCACGAAGCCCGTGTCGTTGTTGTTCTCGATGATGCGGAAACGCAGCTCAAACGAGTCGTACAGGCGGATGCTGTCGTAGCGGTAGGCGTGAATCTCCTTGATGAAGTCGCGGAGCAGGGCGATGGCCTCCTGTTTCACCAGCTGCTCGTTTTCCGACGAGAAGAGGTTGGTGCCCGGCGTGAGGTCATAGGCATGCTCGTTGTAGTACTTCTGGATGGCACGCAGACAGTTTACCACACGGTTGCTGCTTTCTTCCACCTTCATTTCGATACACTGGATAACGCCCACGAAATTGCACGTCTGGAATCCTTTGTTCACCTGACCGATGAGGTCCTGAATGTCGTCTTCCGAAGCCGTGAGCATTGAGGTATCCATGCTGATGCGCTTGAAGATGTCGGAGTGCTCGTTGTTGATGCGGCGGACGAACTCGCTGATTTTGTTCTCTTCCACAAAGTCGTGCAGTTCCTCGGCAAAGCGGATGTACTCCCAGTCCTCGGTAAACTTGGTCTTGAACTTGAAGGTATTCTCTTCGTCGAAGTGGCCGGTAAAGAGATTCACCTCTTTGCGCAGACGGTTTTGCAGCGTCATGTACTGGCTGTCCGTGCGGCCCAGTTCGTCAATCAGTTCCAGGCAGGTGCGCGGCGTGTGGATTTCCAGCGTGACGGGGTTCTCGGGATTGAAAATATCCTGATGCGGCTTGTACCAGTCGTAGGCCGAAATCTTGCTGTACGCCTCCAGGTTGGCCTGAAGCTGCGTCACTTCCTTTTCAGCCTGCTGCAATTCTTTGTTCAGGGCATCAATCTGCTCCTGCAAGCCCGAGGTTTCCCGGCGCAGGTTGTCCTTCTCCTGGCTGAGCTGGCGTTTCTGTTCCTCTTGTTCACGCTTCCATTCCGGAATGTGGTCGATGAGGTCGCGCTTGTCCTTCTGGTACTCGATGAGCAGGGTGGCGTGCTCCTTGATGAACTGCAGTTCTCGGTCGATGTCGCGCAACTGACTGCTAATCTGCTGCAGACGTTCGGTGTCGGCACCTTGCGAGTGCAGTTCCTGCTTCATCTGACGCTCGTATTCGGCTTTCTCCGTGGCGATGCGCTGCTGCTCTTCCTTATCCTCCAGACGGATGCTTCCGGCCTGTGTCTCTTTCTCGTGCGCGATGTCCTGCTGCACCCGGTTCCATTCCTGCTTCAGCTGGTTCAGCTTCTCGCTCTTTTCGCGGTTCAGGTTGTTCAGTTTGCCGTCAATTTCCTTCAGTTCTGCGGCGATGCGTTGCTTTTCCTCCTCCAGCTTCCGGAGTTTGGCAATACGTTCGGCTTCCGCCTTCTTCTTCCAGTCGTCCAGGTCGAGCATATCCTTCTGGTACTGCTGTTCCAGTTTCTCCAGCTCGTATTCCTGCACAGCTATCACGTCTTTCTGTTCCTTGATGCGCGGCTGGTATTTGGCTTTCAGCTGCTCTTCCAAAGCCTCTTTCTCCTGTTGCAGACGGAGGGTTTCGGCCTGGATTTCTGCCAGTCGCTTGATGCCCTTGTCATGTTCCGCCTGATAGTCGTCGATGGAGCAGATGTGGCGCTCGATGTCTTGCAGGGAGATGGAGATGCCGTAGAACGACGTACCCTCGTCTACAATCTTCGGCGAGAGGTTGGTCTGCCAGAGGATGGACTCGTCGCACAGCTTACCGATGTTTTCTTCCCATCCCTTCTTGTGTTCCTTGAGCCAGCCTTGCAGGGTGCTCTTGCTGTTTTTCAGGAAGGTTTCTAGTTCGTCCATACGCGGGCGGAGCTGCAAGTGCTCGGCCTGCAACTGCATCAGTGCCTCGTCCTTTTCCTTCAGTCCCTTCTGCAACTCTTCTTCCCACTTCAGCGTGAATTCCTTGATGATGAGCTGGGCGTTGTTGATGCGGTTCTTCTTGCTCATGTGCAGACCGGTGTACGACTGGATGCGGTGTTTCAGCTCCTCCTGCTCGGCTTCGAAGAAAGTCTCCTTGCGGCACAGCTGCATCTGGTAGTCGAGGGCGGTCAGTTCGTTCTGCTTGCTGCTGCGTTCCGGATGCAGTTGCTGGGAGAGCTGTTCGTATTCCTGGTAAAGTGCTTCGGTAGCCGCTTCGTGCTGAAGACGGGCTTCTTCGATGCGGGCATTGAACGTGTTGTTCAGTCCCTCAAGCTGCTTGATTTTGGCCTCGTGGATGCGGTTCCACTGCTCGTCGAGGCTCTGGATGAGCGACTTGTACTTGGTAGAGATTTCCGTGTAGTGCGAGGTAAGGATGCGCTGCTCCTCTTGCAATCCCTGCTGCTTGTTCTTCCACTCCTCCTTGCGTGCCGAACGCTCCATGATTTCTTCTATCTGGCGGCGGGCATATTCCTTTTCCTTCTGCTGTGCCTTTTGCAACTCGTTGTTCAGGATGGCCAGCGCCTCCTGCATCTTGTCGCAGCGCTGGCGCGACTGTTCCTGCAACTCCTGACGGCGGGCGAGGAGGGCGGTACGTGCCTTCTCAGCCTGGTGCTTCTGTTCCTCGGCCTTGGGCAACTGGCTTTCGGTAAGGCGGTAGGTGGCGGCCAGTTCGCGGCAACCTTGCACGAGAGCGGTCTGCTGACGTGACACCTGTGCCGAGAGGGAGGTGATTTCCTTGGCTTGTTTCTGCGTTTCGCGTTTCTGGAACTCTTCAATGTCGCGCAGGCGTGTCTCGAAGTTCTTCAGGTGCTCCTTGTAGGTATTCAGGTCAATGGCCGTCTCGTCTTCGTTGATGGACGAAATGATGGTCTTCTTGATGAACTCCGCATCAAGCTTTGAGTTGAGAAGCACGTTCTGGATGGTACGCGGAATGTTCTGGTACTGCTTGCTCTCCATGAGCGAATAGCGGCTCATTTCGGGACCTGCCCCGTTGCCGTAAAGGATGTTACGGTATTCGTCGTAGGTATAGATGATGCGTGAGTAGTCCACTCCATACTGGTCGAGGGCGGCACGGATACGGTCGTTGCCGCTGTAGGCCGTGCGGTTCTCGTCGACAAAGAATTCCATGCGGTAGGGCGAGTCGATGAAACGGTAGCACACGCGGCCCATCGACTTGAAACTCAGGATGCAGAACGCTCCCTGTTCGGTGGTCACCTCGTAGATGATGTAGGAGTTGGAGTAGGGGAAGTAATATTCCGTGTAGCTCTGCTTCTCTACGGGGATACCTAACTTCTGGGTGTCGGCATTGTAGAAAAACAGGATGGCGCGCAGCACGGTACTTTTTCCCACTCCCTGCGTGCCGATGAAGTGCACATTCCCGTCCAGGTAAATGTCGTCGGCATAGGGAATGTTGGCGCTGTTGATAAAGATGATTCTATTCAGGTTTCTCATTGTCTTCCGTTTCAGTGTCGTCGTAAATTTGGATACTTTCAATCAGGCGTTCCAGGTAGTGCCAGGAACTCATCACCTTGTAGGTGTTGGTCTTCTCGTTCTCCAGCTCCAGGAATGACTCCTTGGTGAGCTGGCGAATCAGGTTGTCGAGCACGTCCTTGCGCACGTCCTTGTCGGAGAAATGCTTGCGCAGCCCGTCGAGCTTGTTTTGCAGCATCACGTTGATGTTGGCTTCCACCAGAATCTGTTCGGGCTGGAAGCGGAAACCCGCACCGAAAGTCTCGTCGTAGGTCTTGAACAGGTCGAGCACGTCAATCCAGTAGTAGGCACGCATAATTTTCTGTTCCAGTGTGGTACGCGGTTCCACGCGCGAAAAGTAAAAGTATTCGTTGCCCCGTTCCAGGGTGTAGCCGATTTGGGCGAAGTAGACCGAGAGCGCCTCAAAGTGGTCGTCTATCTGGTCGTACATGTCGCGCACGGCTTCGTTGCAGCTGTTCGAACTGATGAACTGTCCCTTCTGGAGACAGTCGAACAAGGCCGCAGTATTGTCAGGTATATGTATGTTCAGTTCCATAAGTCAAATGTATAGGGATGAATGGGTTACGAGTTGGCCGGATACACCTTGGCATATTCGTACTGGTGATACAGGCCGAATTCCTCGCTGATGCGGAGACGGTTTTCGTAGAGCGACACCATCTGGCAGAACAAGGTGGTGCGTTCCTGCTCGTCCACTTCGCGGGCGAAGGTGTAGTGCATCAGGTAGTGGAAGAGGTCTTCTTCCGGAGCCGATGCATCGTTCCAGCGGGCTTGTGCCTGCGCCTGTATGTAGTCGCTCAGGGTTTCTTCCAGGTCGATGACCTCCTGGTACATGGCCTGCGATTCCATGTCTTCCTCGCTGAAGGCGCCCGCCTCGTTGCTGCGGATAATCTCGCGGTACTGCAGGTTGCGCAGCACTTTCAGGATGACCGGACGTGCCTCGTCGGTACTCAGGTAGGGCAGTGACAGCTTGAACGAAGACGGTACGCTGCCTTCCACCAATACGGAATGTTCTCTTTCGAGTACTTCCGAGAGGTTGCTTCGCGAACGCAGCTCAAACTGGTCTTGCAGGTACTTCACCTTCCGGATTTTCTCTACCAGAATCACCTGGCTCTTAATTTGGTTCAGGTAGTTGATGATGTCCTGCTGGGCACGGATGAGGCTGTGGGCCGAGAGCTGGAGTTCGCTACGCAGTTCCAGCAGGATGCGGTTCAGTTCCTCGTCGGTAGCCTGCTGGAAAAACCGCCGTTCCTCGTGCAGGATGAGGTTTTCGGTGGTATCAATCAGCTGCTGGATGTGAATCCGCTTCTTGTCCAGGTTTTCCAGTTTGGCAATCTTTATCTGGTAAGTCGGTTCGTGCTTGAACGCATTGTCGATGCTGCTCTGCAGGTTCATGATGTTGCGGATGGTGGTACGCGCAATCTTCTGGAAGGTAATCTTGATGTTGCGCACATAGCTCTCCTTGCGCGAAGCAATCTGCTCCTTCTCGTAGTAGTCCATCAGTTCGTGCAGGAAGGCAATGTTCTCGTCGATGATGGCCGTGTTGATTTCCTCGTTCGCTTCGAGGAGCAGTTCGAAAAAGTCGAGGAAGCGGGCATCCAGTTCCACGAAGTTGCCGTTCTGGCGGATGACTTCTTTCTCTATGAGCAGTTTCAACCGGTTTTCATCGTCCTTGAGCAGTGCCAGTGCGTCGGAATAGCGGAAACTCAGCGTCTTTCGTTTCTCGAACATTTCCGTGAGCAGTCCCCTGGCCGCCGCAATGGTATTGATAATTTCGTGAATCGATCGGAATATATACATAGTCTAGTTGAAAATTCGGGCAAAGTTATAATTTGCCCGCCAATTTTCCTAATGTTCCGAAGCGATTTTCCCCCTCTTGCGGAGTGCTTTTCAGGGAGGAAAGAGCAGGTTCCAGTACTTCCCTGTCAGTACTTCAGTACTTCTTAGGCAGTACTTGAGTACTTCCCTGAAAGTACTGCAGTACTCCCTTGGCAGTACTGGCTGGATGAAAGATGATGTGTTAGGAATTCTAAAAAGTTCGAAAGAGGATAAAGCTTTTCTTGTGTTTTTCTGTTGTTCGTCTGAGTAATCTATTTTATCTTTACGTTTGGAATATCATTTTGGTTGTTATGGTGAAAATTACAAATCAGGCTGTTGCCGCAGAACAATTTGCGGAATATTGGAAAGATAAGGGATATGAAAAGGGTGAATGTCAACCATTTTGGTTGTCTTTGCTTTCTAAAGTTTTTGGTGTGGAAGAACCGGAAAAATTTATCGAATTTGAGGATCAAGTACATTTGGATCACACTAGTTTTATTGATGGATTTATACCTCATACTCATGTGCTTATTGAGCAGAAGGGATTAGGAAAAGATTTGGAGAAACCTATCAAGCAAAGCGACGGTAGTTTTCTTACTCCTTTTCAGCAAGCTAAACGATATGCTTCTGAACTTCCGTATTCTAGACGTCCAAGGTGGATTGTAACATGTAATTTTGCAGAGTTTCATGTCTATGATATGGAACACCCTAATGGGGAGCCAGAGAAGATTTATCTGAAAGATTTGAAAAAGGAGTTTCATCGGTTGGGGTTCCTTATAGAAACAGAAAATCAGCATATCAAGCGTGAAACGGAAGTCTCATTGAAAGCTGGTGAATTGGTGGGGAAGATATACGATTTATTATTGCTTCAATATAAGAATCCTGAAAATCCAGAGGCTTTAAAAAGTCTGAATAAGTTATGCGTGCGTTTGGTCTTTTGTCTTTATGCAGAAGATGCAGGTATTTTTGAACATCACAATGCTTTTCATGATTATTTGGTGCATTTCGATGCATCACATACTCGGAAGGCGCTAATAGAGCTGTTCAGAGTATTGGATACAAAAATAGAAGACCGGGATCCGTATTTGGAAGAAGATTTGGCTGTGTTTCCTTATGTGAATGGTGGATTGTTTGCTGATGAAGATATTGAGATTCCTCAGATTACAGAAGAAATTCGAACACTTCTCTTGGAGAATGCGAGTGAAGGTTTTGATTGGAGTGATATTTCGCCTACAATATTTGGTGCTGTATTTGAAAGCACCTTGAATCCTGAAACTAGGCGCAATGGAGGAATGCATTATACAAGTATAGAGAATATACATAAAGTGATTGAGCCATTATTTCTTGATGGCTTAAAACAAGAACTGGAATCGATACAGCAAATTACTGTTTTTAGACAACGGAAGCAAAAAGCGGAAGCATTTCAAGAAAAGCTGGCAAGATTGAAGTTCCTCGATCCGGCGTGTGGTTCTGGAAATTTTTTAACCGAAACTTATCTTTCGTTGAGAAGATTGGAAAATGAAGCAATTAAATTAATTTATAGAGGACAAAGTATGATGGGGGAATTCATCGATCCGGTGAAAGTAAGCATCCATCAATTTTATGGAATCGAGATTAATGATTTTGCAGTGTCTGTAGCTAAGACTGCACTTTGGATAGCAGAGTCACAGATGTTGGCAGAAACTAGTCGCATTGTTCAGTATGATATTGATTTCCTTCCTTTGAAATCTTATACACATATAATAGAAGGAAATGCGCTAAGGATAGATTGGAATAGGGTAGTGTCCAATATGGAAGTCAATTGTATTATGGGAAATCCTCCATTTGTAGGTGCCCGGAAAATGGAACAAGGTGGAGAGCAAAAGGCGGACGTGAAGTTTATATTTGGTGATATAAAGGATGTGCAAGACTTGGATTATGTGGCATGTTGGTACAAGAAAGCTGTCGAATATATACAAGGAACCTCGATTGAGGTAGCATTAGTATCTACAAATTCTATTTGTCAAGGGGCACAAGTCCCTATTTTGTGGGGAGAATTGTTGAAGTATCGCATGTATATTAATTTTGCTTATCAGACATTCAGATGGGACAGTGAGGCCACGGCCAAGGCTATTGTACATTGCATCATTGTAGGATTTGCTTCGGTGGAGTGGAAAGAGAAATTTATTGTTTCAGGGAATGGTATGCGTAAACATGTAGCTAATATAAGCCCTTATCTGTTGGAGGGTAACAACCTGTTTGTGATGGCTCGTAAGAATCCTCTATGTGATGTGCCGAAAATGAATTTTGGTAATCAGCCGAGGGATGGAGGTCATTTGATTGTGAATGCGGATGAGATAGAGGAGATTGTAAATAGTCAGGATACAGCAAAGAACTGGCTTCGTCGGTATGTAGGTGCAGATGAATTAATTAAAGGAAAGAAAAGATGGTGTTTTTGGCTAAAAAAGGCAACACCAGCGGATATTACAGGTTGTAAAATTTTGATGAAACGGGTGGAGGCTGTACGTCAAATGCGATTGGATTCTAAGGGAAAGACCACAAACGGTTATGCCAAGGTGCCCCATTTGTTTGCTCAAATTACGCAGCCGGATGATGTGGATTTTTTGGCAATTCCATGTACTTCTTCTGAAAGAAGAAAATATGTTCCAATAGACTTTTTAGATAAGTCAGTGGTTGCTAGTAATGGAATACAAATTATTCCTCATGCTACGCTTTACCATTTTGGAGTGTTGACCTCGAATGTACACATGGCATGGATGCGTTTGGTTGGAGGACGTATGAAGAGTGATTATCGGTACTCGAAAGAGATTGTTTATAATACGTTTCCGTGGCCACACCCTACAGAGGGACAACTTAATAAAATCAAGTCGACGGCCCAGGCAATATTGGATGCACGATCGCTTTATCCTGATTGTAGTCTGGCAGATTTGTATAATGAGGTTACCATGCCAGTGGAGTTAAGAAAAGCGCATCAGCAGAACGATAGGGCAGTGATGGAGGCATACGGCTTTTCTGTGAAAGATACTACTGAAACAAGTTGTGTAGAAACATTGATGAAGATGTATCAGCGACTTGTTCATTTGGATGAAGGTGATTGAAAATTATTTATAGAGGTAGCCTTGGCATTATTAGGTTATATTTTGGCGATTACTGCTTGTTGATGAACTGTAAGTGAAAAGTATGAGTCTATATTTATCGTCTCTATGGGGTGTCGTGGTATGTGAAATATTATTTAGGTACGATATGACGTTTGATAAAAAGACCAATGAACTTCTGTCTCATGTGATGCAGAATCATGCAGAAAAAGCGATTTCGATTTTGGAATTAGGAGATTTTAATCAGGCTATATTGGAAGATATAGGTTGTGGCAGTCAAAAGTTACCCTTGTATAAAGTGTCTGTTTGCAATGCTATTATATTGAGCAATGATAACTGGGACAGAAGTTTTCTTCCCGTGGTCAGAGAGAATAGAAAACAATGTCACACGTTGTTAATGTTTTGGGAAGAAAGGTATGGTTATAATGTGAGGAAGCCTATGGATTTTGTAAACTACCAAAAGTACTGTGCACATTTTGTTGATTGGGATATGAAGGATTTGCTGGAGGAGGATTTGGATAAACTAGTGGGTATGGGATATGATAAGAATGAAGTGGAATTATGTTATGCCGTTCTTACATACAATGTGGAATTGTTGAAGAAACATCTTGGACTTAAGACGAATCCAGATGTGTTTATTGGGGGAGATTACCTACCAGCCGATGCTCCACAGTATTCAAGTGAATGTTATAATGCATTGCATTTCTGTGATACTGTAATCTCCGATGCGATGAGTCTTTATGGATTGGCATTATTTTATGAGAACCAATATTCTGTGCCAGTAGGTTTAAGAGATATAGAAACACTTCTTCAAGCTGCTGCCTATACAGATTTACAAAATAAATTAAGCTTATAGGTAATCATTAAATGTATTCACTCACAGCAGCAAACACGGGGCGGAGCTGCTGGCTTTCGGTCTCGAAGCCGTACCAGTAGTAGCGGCCTTCTTCGGGAGCAGGAAGCTTGCACAGGCGGAGGTTGTCGCGGTACGTACCCATGCACACCGTCCACGCTTCGGGCGGAGTGACGTGCTTTGTGCGTACCCGTTCGGCTGGTTCCTTCTTGAGTGACATGCCGGCTTCAATCCATGCCCGGCTCATGGCGGTCAGGAAATGAGGGTAGTGCTCCTTGCAAAAATGGTAGAGCAGGATACCCCGTCGCTCCAGTCCCATGGGCTGGTCGATGACCCCGATTTGAATCAGGTGGTTCAGGAAACGTGTCAGAAAGTCGGGTTCTTCCACAATCAGACGGCGGGTGATTTCCTGCCAGGCCGGTGCGTTGTAGAATCCGTCGAGCAGACGCGATAGCTGGCGGGCTGTCTGTAACTCGTCGGGGGTGATTTCACGGGTCTGGAGCACCTCGTAAGGTGGAAGGGGAGAATAGCAGATGCCCAGTTCCTCGGCTCGGCGCCGCATCTCCGTGCCCGGCAGCAGTTTCAGGGATTCCAGTTGGATTTCTCCTGCACGGTATTCGGCCAGCGTGCGTATGTCGTCGAAAATCTGTGAGAGGTGATACAGCGGCAGTCCTGCAATCAAATCAGCGTGCGTTTCCATGTTGTCCAGTGCGCAGAGGTAACGCAGACCCTCCAGTGCATCGGCCAGTTTGCCGGCTCTCCGGCTGACGGTAAGCACTTCTTCGTGCAGGCTCTGGATGCCTGCTTCCAGGTGAAGCAGTCCTTTAGGTATGGAAGCCAGTTCCTTTTTCAGTTCTTCTGAAAGCAAAGCCGGATGGATTTCCAGGTGGAAACGCATGTCGGGGAACTCACGGAAGAGGTCGAACAGGGCTTTGGCCCGGTGGCTCTGGTAGTTGAATGTACGGTCGAGTACCCGGATGTTACGGATGCCTTTCTCGTGAATCAATCGGACACGTTCGCGGATAGCCTCGACGGAAAGCGTACGGACCGGCTTTTCTCCTCCGCTCACACAGAATGCGCAGGTGTTGAAACAGCCGCGGGTAGTTTCTAGTTGCACGAACGGCTTGCTCCAGTTGAAGAACGGACTTTGTTCGGGATTCACCAGCTTGTCGAAAGCCATTACACGTGAAAGTCCGTTGTCATGATATTGTCCTTCCGCATCCAGAAAGCAGAGTCCCGTGATGCGGGTCCATTCTTCCGGTTGCTGCCAGCAGGCGAGCCATTGCGGAAAAGTCTCTTCACCTTCTCCCCGGAATACGCAGTCTACAAAGCGGTTGGTGCGCAGGAAGTTTTCGTTGTGTCCCAAAAACTCCGGGCCGCCCAGTGCCACCACGCAACGGGGTAGCATGGCTTTCACCCGACTGATGACGTGCATGAGCACTTCGTGGTTGAACAGCCAGCAGGTAGCCGCCAGAATATCCGGTGCCTGACGTACGACTTCTCCGGCTGTCATGCCCGGATTTTCGTTGATAGTGGCTGACACCACTCCCCATTCCAGGGACGGGTCGTGCATGACTTGTGCGTGCAAGGCCGGAAGGGCCAGTGAGGTGTGAGCGTACGAACTGTTCAGGTCGAGCCAGAGAATTTTCATGGGTAAACGGGAATCAAGTGATGAATGAATAGGACAAAGTAAAAGGATTTGCAAGCCGATGAGAAACCGGACTGCAAATCCTTTATGGTGGCGGGACCCTTCCTTTACGGAAAATGCCCGGTACTGTTTTTTAGATTACGTACTGTGAACTGATAGATTCGTTCGACATCACGCGGCGGATAGTTTCGGCAAACATGTCAGCAATAGACAATTGTTTTACCTTCGCGCAGCGTTGTGAGTAAGGAATGCTGTCAGTGAACACGATTTCTTCCAGTTGAGAGTTCTGTACGCGTTCAGAAGCAGGACCGGACATCACACAGTGAGAAGCGATAGCGCGTACAGAGCGTGCGCCAGCTTCTTTCATGATGTCGGCAGCCTTGGTAATGGTACCGGCAGTATCTACCATGTCGTCAATCAGGATGACGTTTTTGTCTTTCACGTCACCGATAATCTGCATGGAAGCTACGACATTGGCTTTTTCACGTGTTTTGTGGCACAAAACCAAAGGTACATCCAAATACTTGGCGTAGGTGCTGGCACGTTTGGAACCTCCCACGTCAGGAGTTGCGATAACCAGATTTTCCAGATTTAAAGACTGGATATAAGGTGCGAAGATGGTAGAAGCATACAAATGGTCGACCGGGATGTTGAAGAAACCCTGAATCTGGTCTGCATGCAAATCCATGGTAATCAGACGGTCGATGCCTGCTACGCTCAGCAAGTCAGCTACCAGTTTGGCACCGATAGACACACGCGGCTTGTCCTTACGGTCCTGACGCGCCCATCCGAAATAGGGAAGTACGGCGATGATACTCTTGGCCGATGCGCGTTTGGCCGCATCAATCATCAGCAGGAGTTCCATCAGGTTGTCTGAGTTGGGGAAAGTGGACTGTACCAGGAATACATGCTGTCCACGGATTGATTCTTCATAGGAAACTGCAAATTCGCCGTCTGCGAAATGAGTAATGTTCATGTTACCAAGTTCACAGCCCAGGCTGTTACAGATTTTTTCTGCAAGGTATCTCGAGTTTGTACCAGAGAATACCTTAAAAGGTGATGTTGCGCTCATTGTAAAAATAGATAATATTGCCTTATTTTCTGCAAAAGTACGCCATTTCTTTAAGCCGGACAAACGTTTCCGGCAGAATTTTAGCGAATGACTCAGTCGGCCAGTCGCTTTAATTTTCTGAAATGAGCGATAAGTTCTTGATAATTGTAGTCTGAAGCGGGGTCAAACTTGTTCCACAGTCCTCCTAAGATAGCGGCTCCCCCGAAGCCGAAATCCTTCACCTGAAGCAGGTTGTTCTCGTCTACACCTCCCAAGGCAATGACCCGTTTGTCGATAATGCCTTTCTCGGCAGCTTCACGGATGGATTCCGATGTGAAGGCCGATGCATATCCTTCCTTGGAGATGCTGTCGAATATCGGGCTGAGGAATACGTAGTCGCACATTTTCTTGTCGGCCATCACCTCGTCGAAGGTATGGCAGGATGCACTCACGTGTCCGGTATAATTATCCGGAATCAGCGGATTGCGATGGCTCAGGTGAATGCCCTTGAGCTTATATTCTTCTTTTAAATAAAAATGGTCGTGTACGACAATACGCTTGTGGTATTTCTCGGGAATGAGGGTTAGCAGACGCTCCGCATAAACCGGAGCCGTGTCGGGTTTACGCAGATGGAGAATGTCCAGTCCCTCGTCGAACAGAGTAGTAATGATCTTGTCTTCCTCTACAAAATAAGTAGGGGTTGTTATCAATATTAACTTCATGCGGTTACACAAATTGTGGCGCAAAGTTAGTAACGTTTTTGTAATACTCCTAATGCCTGTGAATATTTATTTTTGCAAGGGACTGAAATCAGGGGTGTGTTTGAATCCAGTTTTGATACGAAATTTGTTCGAATGTGATGTGTATGTCAGAAGGAAAAACAGTCTCGGTGTTTGGGTAAAGATAAAGAAATTTCTGTATTTCTCTGTTTGTAGAAATTGCTTTTCTCCGGCTTGAAGTCAGGTGTGATTCCCTGGTAATTTACAGCTTGTGCTTAGGAATATGTGTAAAAATTGTTTTTCCCACTTTTTCCACTCTAGAAGTATCTGTAGCCTATAAAATAAACCAATTTTTAGACCCTATTTGTCAATAATTACTCTATAGAAAAGGGATTATGTGCTACTTTTGTACATCGTTGAAAGGGCAAAATGCGAGGCTTGACATGAAGACTGACGCATGGTATTCCCGGTAGACAGGCAGATACGAACACACACGATAATCTTAAATCGGAAATGAAATAATAACTTTAAAATAATACCTAATAATCTAAAGAATATGGATATTGGAATAAATGCAAAAAAGGCCGGTCTGTTATTGGTGGCAGGGGCGTCATGTCTTTGTTCGTTTGCACAAGAACAGGCTGTGTCCGGTACTGTGAAAGACGCCCAGGGAGAACCTTTGATAGGCGTAAGTATATTGGTAAAAGAAACGCATGTCGGGACTGTTACCGACCTGGACGGTAAATTTAGAATTCCGAATGTGAAAGTCGGGCAGACATTGGTTCTATCTTATGTAGGATATAAAACTCAGGAAATTCGTTTGAAAGGTGATTTTAAGGCATCTTTAGATATTGTGTTGAAAGAAGATGCGGAGATTCTGGATGAAGTGGTGGTGATTGGATATGGAACGGTACAGAAACGTGATTTGACAGGTTCCGTAGCTTCTGTGAAAGCGGAAGATATTGCTGCCATACCTGTTGCTAACGTGAGTGAGGCTTTGTCTGGTAAGCTATCGGGAGTGAATGTGACCACCACCGATGGTTCGCCCGACGCGGAAGTGAACATACGTGTGCGCGGAGGAGGTTCTTTGTCGCAGGATAATTCCCCTTTATATATAGTAGACGGTTTCCCAGTGTCAAGTATCAGTGATATTTCTCCTACAGAAATTGAGAGCATTGATGTGCTGAAAGATGCTTCTTCTACGGCTATCTATGGTGCACGTGGTGCCAACGGAGTAATCATTGTAACGACTAAGAGTGGTCATGAGGGTAAGACTCAGGTTGATTTTGGAGCTTCTTTCGGTATTAGAAAAGTGGCAAAGATGATGAAAGTGATGAGTCCGTATGATTATGTAGCATATCAATGGGAACTGGATTCTCAGGATTATGGAAATTACAATGACCTGGATATCTGGAAATCGGTGGAAGGACAGGATTATCAGGATGAAATATTCGGGAGAACGGGTAATCAGCAGCAGTATAATGTGAATGTAAGTGGAGGTAATAAGGATGTTACCTATAATGTCAATTATGCTCACAATGAAGAAAAGAGTATAATGCTGAACTCTGGTTTCGTAAAAAATAATGTCAATGCTAAAATCAAAGCCAACATAAGCAAATGGATTACACTTGATTTCAATGCTAGAATGAGCCATTCGGTTGTGGATGGATTGAGCAGTGGTGCTGACACAAACGAGTCGAATGCTTCTAACTCTATTGTAGCAAATTCTGCGAGATTCCGTCCTGTGGAGCCTCTTTCATATAACTCAGATGATGATGAGAACAATACTGCCACACAGAAGAACCCCTTGGAAAGACTTGTTGCCACTTATAAGCAAAAAACAACATTAAATCAAAATTACAACGTAGGTCTTAGCTGGAAACCATTTAAGAACTGGACGTTCCGCACAGAATTCGGTTATGGATGGAAGTATGAAAATACAGATCAGGCTTGGGGGTCTGATGCAACTCAGAATACGAATCTGGGTGTAAAGGGTACTCCTGAAGCGGTGTTCACACGTGCCAATACCAGAAACTGGAGAAATGCCAATACATTGACTTATGACAACAAAAAATTGTTTGACAGCCGTGACAAGATAAATGTTTTATTAGGGCATGAGGTTAGTGGAAGCCAGAAAGATATACTGGAATCTTCATCAATATCTTTCCCTAAGTCAATGACAATTGATGAGATACTGGCCAGCTCTGGTATAGGTACACCTTTGGCTAATCAGTCAACTATTGGAGCAAAAGAGAATATGCTTTCTTTCTTTGGTCGTGTGAATTATACATTGATGGACCGCTATTTGTTTACGGTGACTGTACGTGGTGACGGTTCAAGTAAATTTGCAAAAGGCAATCAGTGGGGAGTCTTTCCGTCGGCTGCATTTGCTTGGCGTTTGTCTGACGAGCAGTTTATGAAGGGTACAGAGAGCTGGTTGTCAAACCTGAAATTGCGTCTTAGCTATGGTACGGCTGGTAATAACCGTATCAACTCAGGGTTGATTTACACCACATATACTTTGGCCGAAAATACGTCGAAGGCTCCTTTCTTTAATGAAGTTCGTCAGAGTATGTTGGAACTTTCAGATTACTTATATAATCCTGATTTGAAATGGGAAACTACAATTACCCGAAACATTGGTATCGACTATGGCTTCCTGAATAACCGTATTTCCGGTACCTTGGATTTATATTGGAATACTACAAAAGATTTGTTGATGCGGTCGGAAATTCCTTCGAATACAGGTTATAATTATCAGTATCGTAATTTTGGTAAGACCTCAAATAAGGGTGTCGAACTGACATTGAGTGGGGCTCTGATAGATAAGAAAAAGTATGCGTTAAACTTCAACCTGAACTTTGCATACAACCGTAACCGTATAGATGAACTTGCTACAGATAATCCTTGGCAGAGCAGTAACTGGGCAGGTAGTACAATGGCTAAGTACGAGGACTACAGAGTAGAGCAAGGTGGGGCACTTGGTGAAATATGGGGTTACAAAACAAACGGCTTCTTTACAGCATACGATCCTGTGACAAATCCTGAAGGTGAACTTATCATGAATGGCAATAGCTGGGTGCTGAAAGATGGGGTGAAGGACAATAGTACTACTATCACAGGTGGACAGTATTATCCTGGTGGATTGAAACTGGTGTGCGATGAGAACGGAGATCCTATCAAGCAGAAGCTTGGCAATACCGTTGCTCCTATTAATGGAGGTTTTGGTGTGGATGGACGGGTTGGTAACTTCGATTTCAATGTATTCTTTAATTACTCTTTGGGAAATCAGATTATCAACGGTACCAAACTGGCAACATCTTTCTATACTGGTTCATCAAGAGGATATAACCTTAATAATGATTTTGCACTGGCTAACCGTTATACATGGATTGATCCTGCGACAGGCTTGAACCTTGGACGACCTGCAACCAGCACCGTTGAGGCTTATGGAGGCGAGATGGGGTTGATAGCACGTCTGAATGAAATAAATGCCAATGCGTCTATCTACAATCCTGCAGCCGTAACCCAGATGCAATTGACTGATTATGCTGTTGAAGACGCTTCGTTCCTGCGCTTGAATAATGTGACTATAGGATATACATTCCCGAAATCGTGGGTAAAGAAATGTTTCATGCAGAAAGTGAGATTGTATGTAACCGGTTATAACTTGTTGGTATTTACCAAGTATTCAGGTTCTGACCCCGAGGTGGATACCAGTTCTAAACGTAATGCAATGACGCCTGGCGTGGACTATGCATCTTATCCTAAGAGCCGTACGATTGTGGGAGGTATTAATGTAACATTCTAATTTAAAACTAATAGGTATGAGAAATATAATAAAAACAATAACCCTGGCTGCAGGACTGGTATTTATAACAAGCTGTTCGGACTTTTTGGATCAGACTTCTCCTTCAGAATATCCAACACAGAATGTGTTTGAGTCTGTAGGCTATACAGAGTTTGCTGTAAACAAGTTGTATGGCGACATGGGACAGGATGAAACATATTCGCAATATATTCCTATCGTATGGGGATTGAACACAGACTGTGAGCTGGTTGATGGGCTTGGTTCTGAGGCATACAATACGTCTCACCAAAGAGGTGCTATGAACTATAATGTAACTCCGGGATGGGCCAATCTTGCAAAACTCTGGGATGCCATGTACGGAATGATAGAAAATGCTAATGTCATAATCGAAGGTATCAACAACAGTCCTTTGCTCACTGATGAGGGAGAGGATGGAACAAGCATCAGAAGATTTAAGGGTGAGGCGCTTGCCATACGTGCTATGGTCTATTTCGATTTGATACGTTTCTTTGGAGATATTCCTATGAAAATGGAAAGTTCGAATCCAGACCTAAGTAATGCTTATCTGGGAAAGACTGACAGAGATGTCATCATGGATAAGCTGATAGAGGACCTTAAGGAAGCTGCTGAGCTTTTACCATGGGCAGGAAAAACTTCCTCATACACCACAGAGCGTGTGACGAAGGGATATGTACATGCACTTTTGGCTAATATCGCATTGACACGCGCTGGTTGGGCTATCCGTGAGACGGCAAAAGAAGGATATGAAACTGCGGCTTATTCTGACCCTGTTTATCCTACACAGCGTTGCGATGCACAGACCCGTGAGGCTATGTATAAACTGGCTCTGGAACATCTGTCAATCATAATCAAGGAAGGACCGCATTCGTTGAACCCTTCGTTCGAGAATGAGTGGTATTTACTGAACCAGTTGAAACTGGATGAAACATACCGTGAAAATATATTTGAAATTCCGATGGGGATGGGTATCACCAGTGAACTTGGCTATTCAGCGGGTGTGCGTGCCAATGGATTTACATCGAAATACGGAAGAAATAGTTCCGGAGTGCTGAAGCTTACCGCTCCTTATTTCTGGTCATTCAAGGACAACGACCAGCGTCGTGATATAACATGCTCCAACATTCAATTGCAGGAGGAGAACAACGTAACGAAGGAATTTATGCTTGGAAACGCTCCTTTTGGAATATACGTGGGCAAATGGGATGTCCGTAAGATGAATTCTGATATTATATCAATTGCTCTCAGTGTAGGTAATGATAAATGGAGGACAGGTATTAATTGTGTCCGCATGAGATACTCACAGGTTCTGCTTATGTATGCAGAGGTGATGAACGAGCTTGCCGGGGGACCGGATGCCGACTACGAAGGTTCCGCTAATGGCTTGACAGCACGTGCTGCTCTTAAAATTGTTCACTCACGTGCTTATGATGATGCGCATAAAGCTGATGCTGAAGCTTATGTCAACGGCATTGCAAACAACAAAGATGATTTCTTTAAGGCAATTGTAGATGAAAACGCATGGGAACTTGCAGGAGAAGGCTTCCGTAAGTTTGACCTGATTCGCTGGAACTTGCTGGCAGATAAGATTAAGCAGTTTAAGAGCGATTATCTTACTCAAATGAAGGATGAAGCTAATGGTTATCCCAAAACGGTGTATTTTAACTATACGGATGATTCTGAAACTACTATAGATATAAGTAGTGTAACCTGGAAAGGAATTCCGGCAGGAAAGTCAGCGAGTGATTATGATGACGAAAAGAGCTTCTGGGGATCAGAAAGAACTACTTCTGACCCAAAACAGAGTCAGACCAACTTGCCTTCTATTTCAAGTGGACTGATTGGTGATAATGTACCGGTTATTAATCGTTATTTATTGCCGATAGCTTCTACTACTATTTCTGCATCGAATGGAGTATTGTATAATTCCTACGGATATTCTAATTAATTCTTAAAAGTTTGGTATTTATGAAAGCTATAAAATATATATATGGTTTGGGGCTGTCTGCAGTTCTTTCCGGTATGCTCTTTACTTCGTGTACGGATGCGAACGACTGGGGTGTGGACACTTCTTTCGATCGCTTGTTTGGAACAAAGCAGTCAAGTTTTACAGTGACAGAAGGAGCTGTTTCAGCAGAAGTGAAATGGGATGCGACTGTCAATACAGAATATTATATCATAGAGGTCTCTACGGATTCATTGTACGATGACATTCCTATGGGGGCAGAAAACAGTATTGTGTATGGGAAGGATGGTTCTATTATCCAGTCGCCCTACACCATTACAGGACTTCTTGGTGAGACAACATATTATCTCCGTATCAAGTCAATGTCGAAGGATAAGCAGTCTAACTGGGTGTATCTTCCTGACTACAAATTTACCACTGATAAGGAACAGATTCTGAATGAACCTTCTGAAACGGAGATTACGGATGAGGCTGTAAGCCTAACTTGGGAAGCTGGTTTGGAAGTGACGCATATCACTTACACTCAGGATGGAACACTGGTTACTTATGAACTATCTGACGAGGAAAAGGCTGCCGGTAAAGTTACGCTGATGGGACTGTTGGCAATGACCGATTATACTTTCTACATTTATAATGGTGAAATCTTACGTGGTGAGATAGAAGTAACGACAGGTCAGTCTGTGATGGTTGAATCAACGATGAACAATGTAGCTAAGAACTCAGCAACCTTCTCTTGGGATACTTCTGTAGGACGCCTTACCGGATATTATTTTGCAGAAGGTAGTGCATATCCTCAAGAAGCAAATAATTCTTTGACAGATGAACAGATCGCATCGGGCAAGATTGAATTGACAGGACTGGAACCTAACACAACTTATACGGTGGCGGTAATGCGCGACAAGACTGTGCGTGCTATGCAGACATTCAAGACGGAAATGGGTATTCCAAGTGATTACACTCAGGTTACTGTTGCTGATGCTTCTGATTGGAATAATGCTCTGGCTGGTAATAGTGGAAAACTGGCAATTGTGCTGGCTGGTGATGTAGATATAAGTAATGGCACAGCTCAGATACCTTCAGGTATTACCTCGTTGCTTGTATGGGGAGGTGATGATACTTCAGTAAAATCATACACCTTTAAAACAAAAGGAATTAGTTTTGCAGGTAATATGGATGCAGTAGAATTGTATAATATGAACTTGATTTCAAACGGCAGTATAGGTAATTATATTTTTGATTTGAATGGTATTACAGCTAATGTGACTTCTTTGTCTGTTACATCTTGTGATGTTTCTAAAACAAGAGGTGTATGTAGAGTACGTTCTGGTTCTTCCGTCAAGATAGAAAATGCACAGTTCAGTGATTGCCGTTTTAAGCAAATAGGTAGTTATGGATTGATTACGCAAGAAGGAGCTTCCGTAATAAATAACGTGGTTATTAAAAATAGTACTTATTATCCTTATTCTGCAGGAAAGTATCTCCTGCAAAATAAAGCGTCAAATAGCATTCGCATGACAATTGACTCTTGTACTTTCTATGGTTTTACTTATGCTATACTTGATAACCAGGCTGGCGGATTTGAAGTAAATATATCTAATACGATATTTGGAGGAATCGGAACTAAAAGAAAGTTTGCTCAAGAGATATCATCTTGTATAATAGAGAAATGTGAAAACGTATTCCTTGCTTCAGGCAATAGTTTTGAATCTACCATCGGTGAACAGGTTCTTGAATATTCGGATGAAGACTTGTTTAATGCTCCGTCAGTTTATGACTTTACAGTTAAAGTAGCTGATTATAAAAACTTTGGTGACCCGTATTGGAACAAGTAATAACAATAAAAGTCGATTTTATGAAGTATATATCAATTATATCAAAATTATTTCTTTGTTTGGCTTTCAGTGTGATGGTGGGAGCTTGCAAAGACGATGAGAACGGAACAGACAACAGCGTACTTACGCTGTTGTCTTATACTCCTGAACAGGGAGATAATGTCAGTACGGAAGGAACCATAGAACTGACTTTCTCCAAGAGTGTGCGTCAGGCACCTGATACTGAAATTACGGTAAACGGTTCTGCCATACGTGTGATTATCACTGACAATGTGGTTCGAGTACATTATTCAGAGCCTCTGGCAGATCATCTTACACTGGATATCCCCTCGGGGGCTTTGACCGACATGGACGGAGTGCAGAAATACGAAGGTCTGAACCTGAGCTATGAAATCAAGTTGGAAAAACGTCTTTTTGATGCTGTAGTCGATTGTAATGGAAAGGGTGATTACACTACCATAGCCGAGGCTATAGAAAAGGCTCCGAGTTCATCGGAACAGCCGTATCTGATATTTGTAGCTAATGGAGAATATGATGAGGCATTGATTATCACCAAACCTTATATCCATTTGATAGGTCAGGATGTGGAGAAAACAAAGATTCAGAAACTGATGTGCCGTGTGAAATGGGATGGATCAGGCAGCCAGCCTGTAGGATGGGATTATTCTTCTCAAAATTCCGCTTTTGCCGAGGCGAATGGCTTGACCTCCAGCAATGAAGCTGTGGTGCTCGTGAAATCGAACGATTTCCATGCGGAGAACATTTCTTTCATTAACCTTTATGGGGCACGTACGGCTGAGTATGGAGGTATGTTTGGCGACGGCCAGGCTGATGCGCTGATGACTCGTGCTGACCGTATTTCGTTCTATAACTGTAAGGCTGTTTCTTTCCAGGATACATGGTGGGTTCGTAACAATGAGAGTGATAACTGGAAAGGATTGAATAACCGTAACTATGCAGACAATTGCTGGATTGAAGGTAAGACAGACTATCTGTATGGGAACGGTAATCTGCTGGTAGAGAATTCTACTTTTTATAATGTGTATTCAAGTGGTAATGTAATGACTGCTGGCAGTCATTATGAGGGTACAACCTGGGGACATATCATGCGTGATTGTATTGTCGACGGAGTGCCGGAAGCCAATGACAATACTTACTTTGGCAGACCCTGGCAGAACCAGCCGATTGCTGTATGGATAAATACTACTTGCAAGATAAAGATTGCAGATGCAGGATACCTGGATATGAGTGTATCTCCTTATCTATATGCTGAATACAATACAGTGGATGCCAATGGAAATGCAGTGGATACGAGCAAGCGTAAAAGCTCGTTTACAGTTGGTGGAGTTTCTGTTCCTTACGAAAAAAGTCTGGTGTTGACAGAAAGTGAAGCAGCAAATTACACATACGACAACGTGGTGAAAGGTGATGACGGATGGGATCCTAAATCTTATTATACTACGGAAAAATTGCCGGCCGTAGAGAATGTAAGTATTTATGGAACGACTTTGAGTTGGGACGGTCAGAACAAGGCTATCTGTTATCTTGTTTTCGAAGATGGCGTGTATGTAGGCCAGACCACGGAAACTAGCTATGAGGTAAATGCCAATGGCGGTACTTATACCGTGAAGTCTGTCAATAAATATGGCTGCCTGAGTGATTAAACCTGTTGTTGCCGGAACCGGAACGAAGTGGATTCCGGCAACTTTATTTCGTTTAAATGATAATAAAATAAGAATATGCGTAAAAGATATATTTCTTATCTGTTGCTGGGCTTTCTTTTGTTGGCAAGCGGTACTGCTTGTTCTGAGAAGCAAGTAACGGATGAACCGGAGAGTGAGAATCCTTCGGGCACAGATACAGATAATGAGGAATCGACGGATGGAGAAGGAGAAAACCAGTCTGGTGATTTGCCTGATTATGGCACACCCGACCGTTCGTCTATTGTTGCCTTTCCTGGAGCTTATGGAGCCGGGGCATATACCACTGGAGGTGCTGGAGGAAAAGTCCTGACAGTGACTTCGCTGGCAGATGACGGAACGGAAGGTACTTTGCGATGGGCTGTCAATCAGACAGGAGCCAGAACGATTGTGTTTGCAAAAGGTGGGTTGATAGAGTTGGAAAGCGAGCTGGATATAAAAAATGGCGATGTGACTATTGCCGGGCAGACGGCTCCCGGAGGAGGAATCTGCTTGAAAGGGCATCCCGTGTCAATCAAGGCCGATAACGTAATTGTTCGTTTTATCCGTTGCCGGATGGGTTCTGATAAGTTGACGGCAGAGGAGGCCGACGGAGCAGATGCCTTGTGGGGAAAAGAGAACAAAAATATTCTTATAGATCACTGCTCCATCAGCTGGAGTACGGATGAATGCGCTTCTTTCTATGATAATACCAACTTTACGATGCAGTGGTGTATTATCAGTGAGAGTCTGGCCAATTCCGTACACGGAAAGGGAGCACATGGTTACGGAGGTATCTGGGGAGGTTCTCCGGCTACTTTCCATCATAACCTGATTGCGCATCACAGCAGCCGTACGCCGCGTTTGTGTGGCAGCCGCTATACGGGCATGCCTGAAAAAGAGAAGGTAGACCTTCGTAATAATGTGTTTTATAACTGGGGAACTGTGAATGGCGGTTATGCAGGTGAAGGTGGCAGCTATAACTTTGTGAACAATTATTACAAGCCCGGACCTTCTACCGCACAGAAGAAGAACCTAGTGAACCGCATCTTTCAGCCCAATGGAGATGATGGGACCAATAGTAACCAGAAAGGAGTATGGGGCGTTTTCCATCTTAGCGGAAACTATTTTGATACCTCTTGCTCTTATTTGACGGAAGAGATGAAGGCATTGGCTGCTTCTGTGAATGAGGATAACTGGATTGGTCTTCAGCCGAATGCCACGGAGAAGATTCCTTTGCCAGATAATGATCCTGCTTCTATTAGATCGCAAGTGGAGTTTGTGATTTCGCAGGATGCGGATCAGTTTACGCAAACGGCAGCAGAAGCTTATGAAGCCGTGTTGAATTATGCCGGAGTTTCCACCAAACGTGATGCGGTGGACACACGTGTGGTAAACAATGTGCGTAACGGAGATTATACAGCGAACGGCAGCAATGGCGGTACGTTTGGAATTATTGACAGTGCGAGCGATGTAGGTGGCTGGCCTGAATATTCTGCTGGAACTACCCAGCTGGATACGGATAAGGATGGTATTCCAGATTATTGGGAAGAGGCTCACGGGCTTGACAAGAATACGGATGACAGTGCCAAGTATAATCTGAGCAAAGAGTATACTAATCTGGAAGTTTATATAAATAGTTTGGTTGAAGATTTATATCCTATAAAATAAATAAGTTATGAAGAATTTTTTAGTAGCAGGAATTTGCGGCATGATATGTATGAGTGCAGTAGCTGCACATGCAGGGAATTTGATTTCTTATCCGGTACCGGACCGGACAACGATTCCGGCATTCCCGGGAGCAGATGGTGCAGGGAAATATACCACCGGTGGAGCTGGCGGACAGGTCCTGGTGGTGAATTCCTTGAAGGATGACGGTTCGGAAGGTACGCTCCGCTGGGCTATTCAGAAGAAGAAAGGTCCTCGTATCATTGTGTTTGCAGTGAGCGGCATTATCGAGCTTCAGTCGCCATTGAAAATCAATAACGGTGATTTGACTATTGCCGGACAAACGGCTCCGGGAGATGGTATTTGTCTGAAGAATTACACCTTTGCCGTTCAGGCGGACAATGTAATCGTGCGGTTTATTCGTTCGCGAATGGGAGATGATATTAAACAGAAAGGAGATGATGCCATGAATGGTTTCAAGAACCATAAGAATATCATCATAGACCATTGTTCCATCAGCTGGAGTACCGATGAGTGTGCTACGTTTTATAACAACAGTAATTTCACGCTTCAATGGTGTGTCATCAGTGAAAGTCTGGCAAACTCTATTCATGAGAAGGGAGCACATGGATATGGGGGAATCTGGGGTGGCCAGAAAGCTTCGTTCCATCATAATCTGCTGGCACATCACACCAACCGTACACCGCGATTATGCGGAAGCCGTTATACCGGAAAGCCTGAAGAGGAAAAGGTGGAACTATTTAATAATGTAATCTATAATTATGGTAGCGACGGTGCTTATGCCGGTGAGGGTGGAGAATACAACTTCATTAATAACTACTATAAGCCGGGACCCTTCACTGCAACAAAGTCTTCTTACAAGCGCTTGTTTACGGCTTATGCCGATGACGGCAAGAACAATAATGCGGCAGGTACGCACGGTTTGTTCTATTTTGGAGGAAATTACATTGATCCTACCTGTGACAAGCTTACGGAGAAACAGCGTAAGGATATAATGGTAGTAAACAAGGACAATGCGGTAGGTTTAATCATTAAGAAGGAGTTTGCTCCTGTAAATGAGGTCCTCTACAACAAGCCCTTTGAGATAGCGGAACATACTTCTTTGCAGTCTACATGGGATGCTTATGAATCTGTATTGAACCTTGCCGGTGCTTCTTATGCACGCGATGCACACGACAAGCGCATTGCGGAAGAGGTGCGTAAGGGAACGTATACTTATGAAGGCTCACATGGAAGTACCAACGGTATGATAGATCGCCCTGCCGATGTAGGAGGATGGGGAGAGTACAAGCAGACTACAGCACCTGTCGACACGGATGGCGATGGTATGCCTGATGAATGGGAAAAAGCGCATGGATTGAATCCTGACAATGGAAATGATGGTGTAGCTTATAACCTGAGTGCTTCTTATACTAATCTGGAAGTGTATTTGAATGGGCTTGTGGAACATCTTTATCCGCAGGAAGTTTTGAAGAAATAAATACGTTATCACTTAAAATCAAGTAGCAAGAATGAATAGTTTGGTTAGAAGTTTATCTGTACTGGCTTTGGGTATTTTTTCTTTTGCATGCGCCACGAACGGAAAATCGGTAGAGCATGATGAAGGTACGGACTCTTGCTTGTATAGTCAGCTTCCTTTTGAAATGCCACGTGTGATACGTCCTGTATTTCCTGATTATGAGGTGAATATTAAGGATTTTGGTGCAGTGGCAGATGGGAAGACCCTGAATACGGAAGCCATTAACAAGGCCATTTTGGAGGTAAGTTCTCAGGGAGGTGGTAAAGTGATTGTTCCGCAGGGTTTGTGGCTGACCGGACCGATTGAGTTACAAAGCAATGTTAATCTTTATACGGAAGAGAATGCCCTGATTCTGTTTTCAGACAAATTCAATGATTATCCCATTATTGAAACCTCGTTTGAGGGGCTGGAAACACGTCGTTGTCAGTCACCCATTTCTGCTGTCAATGCGGAGAATATTGCGATTACCGGACATGGGGTCTTTGACGGTGCCGGTGACAGCTGGCGTCCGGTGAAGAAAGGAAAGATGACCGAATCGCAATGGAAATCGTTGTTGGCTTCCGGGGGTGTGGTGGAAAATAATGTATGGTATCCCACCGAGGGCTCTTTGAAAGGGGCTAAAGCCTGCAAGGAGTTCAATAATCCAGAGGGTATAGAAACGGAAGAGCAATGGAATGAGATTCGCCCTTGGTTGCGTCCGGTTCTTTTAAGTCTGGCAAAATGCAAGAAAGTGTTGCTGGAAGGAGTTACGTTCAAGAACTCGCCCAGCTGGTGTCTACACCCTCTTTCGTGCGAACATATTACGATTGACGGGGTAAAAGTGTTCAATCCTTGGTATTCTCAAAATGGAGATGCACTTGACTTGGAGTCGTGTACCAATGCACTGGTCATAAACAATGTGTTTGATGCCGGAGATGATGCCATTTGTATCAAGTCGGGAAAGGATGAGGATGGACGCAGACGCGGTGAACCTTGTCAGAATGTCATTGTGAAAAACAATGTGGTGTTGCATGGACATGGTGGTTTTGTGGTAGGAAGTGAAATGTCGGGTGGTGTAAAAAATATTTATGTGTCCGACTGTACCTTCCTTGGAACAGATGTTGGTTTGCGGTTTAAGAGTACAAGAGGCCGTGGAGGAGTGGTGGAGAACATTCATATCCACAATATCAATATGATAGACATTCCTCATGAAGCCTTACTGTTTGACTTGTTCTATGGGGGCAAGGCGGCAGGCGAAGAAACGGCTGAGGAACTTGCTGGCCGGATGAAGGCAGAAGTGCCCCCTGTAACGGAAGAAACGCCGGCGTTTCGTGACATCTACATTTCAGATGTGACAGCGAGAGGAGTGGGACGTGCCATGTTCTTCAACGGACTTCCTGAAATGCCAATCCGGAATGTACACATAAAGAATGTGACTGTCAGCCGTGCTGAAAAAGGTATCGAAATCAGTCAGGCTGAAAATGTAACCATCGAGAATACGGTGGTAGAGTCGGAAGGAGAAATGCTTCAGGTAAAAAGCTCGAAGCATGTATCGGTAAATGGAAAGACTTATCAAGAATGATGACTGAATGACAAGAAGGGTCAGATTCGTCATGTGAGATTGGTTAAAAATAAGGTTTCATTTGTAGCGCCTCAGGTTAACAGCGATGTTTCCTGAGGTGCTTTTTTTATAAAGGATGTGGAATAGAAGAGTGTGCTCGGGGATAGAACAAAAAATACGATTCTATAAACGATTATTACACATCTTTCTTGTCCTATCTCTCTAATTTTGCTCCTATATGAATCATAAATACTATTATCATCATGAAAAAATTAAATAGTGAAACAGCAGTAAAAACGGTTCGTCCGGAAAAGGTCATTCAGTTTGGAGAAGGAAATTTCTTGAGATGCTTTGTCGACTGGATTATCTCAAACATGAATGAAAAGACAGATTTTAACGGAAATGTAGTTGTAGTGCAGCCTATTGAAAAAGGTATGATTGATATGATTAATCAGCAGGATGGATTGTATCATGTCAATTTGCAGGGGCTGGAAAAAGGGGAGGTTATTAATTCTTATCGGATGATTGATGTCATTAGCCGCTGCCTGAATCCTTACAAGGAATATGCATCGTATCTGGCTTTGGCCGAACAGCCTGACATTCGTTTTGTCATCTCTAATACTACAGAGGCTGGTATTATGTTCGATCCGGCTTGCAGGTTGGAAGATACTCCTCCGGCTTCTTATCCGGCCAAACTGACACAGTTGTTGTATCACCGTTATAAATTCTTTCATGGAGCAGCAGACAAGGGGTTGATTATTTTCCCGTGTGAGCTGATTTTCCTGAACGGGCATAAGTTGAAAGAAACCATCTATCAGTATATTGAACTCTGGCAGTTGGAAGAGGAATTTAAGTCTTGGTTTGAAACAGCCTGTGGAGTATATGCTACGCTGGTAGACCGTATCGTTCCGGGTTTCCCAAGAAAGACGATTGACAGCATAAAGGAACATTTGGGCTACGATGACAACCTCGTCGTACAGGGAGAAGCCTTCCATTTGTGGGTTATCGAGGCTCCGCAGTGTGTGGAAAATGAGTTCCCGGCCAGCAAGGCAGGATTGAATGTGTTGTTCGTTCCTTCAGAAAAACCGTATCACGAACGGAAAGTGACCTTGCTGAACGGTACGCATACCATTCTTTCTCCGATAGCTTATCTTTCAGGCATTGATATTGTACGCGATGCTTGTCAGGATGCAGTGGTCGGAAAATATATCCGTAAGGTGATGAATGAGGAACTGATGCAAACACTTTCTCTTCCGGAAGACGAGCTGAAAGCTTTTGCGGCCAGTGTCATCGAACGTTTTGAGAATCCGTTCGTAGACCATCAGGTGACTTCCATCATGCTGAATGCCTTCCCGAAATTTACAGCGAGAGATCTTCCTTCTGTAAAAGAGTATTATAAGCGGAAAGGTACACTTCCTTATGGTATTGTGTTGGGATTGGCGGCATTGATTGTGTATTATAAGGGAGGCTGCCGGGAAGACGGAGCAGAAATTGTACCGAATGATGCACCTGAGATTATGGAGTTTGTAAAGGCTGCCTGGAAAGCTGAGAATCTGGGCGAGGTAGCTCGTCAGGTGCTGGGAGCTGAGTTTGTCTGGGGTGAGGATTTGAATGAGATACCCGGACTTACACAGTTGGTGACAGAGATGCTGACTGATATTTGTGACGAAGGCATGTATCAGGTGGTAAAGGCTTATGTAGGCTGATTGATTTTCGGAAACAAAGAAGAAGAGAAAATGGAGAAATTTTTGCATATACACCCTGCCGATAATGTGGCGGTGGCACTGGCTGACTTGCAGACTGGAACGGTAGTTTCTGTGGAAAAGGCCTCAGTAGTGTTGAAAGAGGATATTCCTGCCGGACATAAAATTGCCTTGGCCGATTTGAAGGCAGGAGATGTAGTGGTAAAGTATGGCTTCCCGATTGGTGCCCTGAAGGCGGACAGACCGGCCGGTACTTTGATTAGTGAGAAATATCTTAAAACACTGTTGGGAGAAATCAAAGATTATTCTTACACTCCGGTGGAGATTCCTTCCATGGAGGGAGACAAGAGTCTTTCTTTCCGTGGCTATGAACGGAAGAATGGAGAGGCCGGCATACGTAATGAAATCTGGATTGTTCCCACGGTGGGATGTGTCAACGGGGTTGCCAATGAACTGGTGAAACTGTTCAACGAGAAAGTGGCTACGGCTGAGCCTGGCACTGAGGGTTTTGAAGGTATACATGCCTTTACACATACCTGGGGATGTTCGCAACTTTCGGATGACCATGAAAATACACGTAAGATTCTACGCGACATGATTCTGCATCCCAATGCAGGCGGAGTGCTCGTGCTGGGGTTAGGGTGCGAGAATAATCAGGTGGCTGCCTTGAAAACGCTTTTGGGCGATTATGATGCAGACCGTATCAAGTTCATGGAGTGCCAGAAAGTAGACGATGAAATTGCTACCGGACTTCAACTCTTGTCGGAATTGTATGATAAGGTGAAGCAGGACAAGCGCGTGGACATTCCGGTTTCGAAATTGAAAATAGGACTGAAATGCGGCGGGTCGGATGGATTCTCCGGCATCACGGGAAATCCGCTGCTAGGACGTTTCTCTGACCAGCTGATAGCTTGTGGAGGTACGTGCGTCTTGACAGAGGTGCCCGAGATGTTTGGTGCGGAAACAATCCTGATGGGGCGTTGCGTCAATCGGGAAGTATTTGACAAGACTGTCAGCCTTATTAATAATTTCAAGAATTATTTTATTCGCAACGGACAGGTGATTTATGAAAATCCTTCTCCGGGAAATAAGGCGGGAGGTATTTCTACCTTGGAAGAAAAATCATTGGGTTGCACGCAGAAGTCAGGAAGCAGTGCCGTGATGGATGTGATGGAGTATGGTGACCGTATTTGTACCTCTGGCTTGAATCTGCTTAGTGCGCCGGGCAATGACCTGGTGGCAAGTACGGCATTGGCGGCATCGGGGTGTCATTTGGTATTGTTTACTACCGGGCGTGGTACGCCCTTCGGTACCTTTGTACCTACGTTGAAGGTGTCAACGAATTCTTTGCTTTATCAGCATAAGCAAAGATGGATGGATTTCAATGCCGGTGTCATAGCAGAAGGAGTGTCGATGCAGGACGTGCAGGCAGAGTTTTTCCGTTTTGTGATGGAAATTTGTTCAGGCAAACGGACTAAAAATGAGGAAAACAATTACCGGGAGATTTCAATCTTTAAAACGGGTGTGATACTTTAAACATACGAAATCCGGAAAAGGTCTGCCAGTCTTTTCCGGATTTTATTTATAGAATAACAGTGTATTTCTTTACTGACCAGTATGTCCATTTCCCTTGCTGTCACGGTACTCGCTCGGAGTCATGCCCATTTTCTGTTTAAAACATTTGCTGAAATACCGCGGGTCGTTGATTCCTACCATGTAAGAAATCTGTGTGATGGAGTACTCGCCCGTATCAATCAGCTGTACAGCCCGGTTGATTCTCACTTCACGGATAAATTCTACGGGAGCAAATCCTGTCAGTGATTTCAGCTTTTTGAAGAAGACGGAACGGCTGACAGCCATTTCTTTTACCAGGTCGTCTACAATCAGGTTACCGTTGTCCAGATTGGCTTCCATAAGCTCCATCAGCTTGTTCATGAACTTTTGGTCGGACGGCGACATTTCAGGTATTTTTTCTGAAGGAGTTTCGTTTCCCGTATCAGGTTTAGACGGACTGTCTATTAGTTTCTCACGGAATATTTCTTGTAGCTTTTTACGTTTTATCAGAATGTTCTTCACCCGTGCTTTTAGGTAAGTGGCGCTGAAAGGTTTGGTGATATAATCGTCGGCTCCATATTCCAGTCCTTCCAGTTTGCTCTCAATGGCCGTTTTGGCAGTCAGCAAGATGAGAGGTATATGACTCGTAGTGAGTTCATTCCTTAAATCCTGCATCATCTCAAATCCGTCTTTTACCGGCATCATGACATCGCTGATGATGATGTCGGGTATCAGTTTCAAAGCTTTCTCCAATCCATCGACTCCGTTCACGGCTTCTATTACATGGTATTCGTCTGCGAAAATTGTGCGTAGGAAACCTCTCAATTCCACATTATCTTCTACCAGAAGCATAGTGTCTTTCTGAATATCGTTTTCTTCTTCAGGGGCAGGAACGTTAGTGGCTGGTGTGTTTTCTTCCACAGCTTGAACTTGCGGTTCTGAAGTGACCATATCGTCTAAGACAAATTCCACTTTATCGCCGTAATGTGATTTCCCTTTCAGAAAATCAATTTTGAAGCAACTTCCTTCATTGACCTTACTCCAGACGGAAATAGAGGCGTGATGCATGTCTACAAAATCTTTTACGAGTGAAAGTCCGATTCCGGTACTCATTTGTTTGAAAATTTTGGAGTCTACATGGTTTTCGAAACGTACAAAAAGTACCTTCTTCTTGTTTTCTGTAATACCTATTCCCTGGTCTTCTACAGAAACAGACACACTGTCCAAGTTCTCGGCAAGGGTCACTTTGATTCTTTTACCGTCGGGGGTATATTTAAAGGAATTCGACAGCAGGTTGTATACTATTTTTTCAAACTTGTCGGCATCTACCCACAGGAAGATATGTTCTTTATTGGTCTCAAAAACGAACTGCATGTGGTGTTCTTTGGCCAAGGCCTCAAAATTGTCCATGATGCTACGGGTGTAGGGCACGATGTCAGTTTGTTGCACAACCATTTTCATTTTTTTATTCTGAATCTTCCGGAAGTCCAGAATCTGATTGACCAGTCTCAGCATGCGTTTGGTGTTTCTGTCTACCACCGTCAGCTGTTCTTTCACCTCATGCGACAGTTCCTTGCGTCCCATGATGTATTCCAGAGGAGCGGAAATCAGGGTAAGTGGAGTACGCAGTTCGTGAGAAATGTCAGTAAAGAATCGCAGTTTCATGTCAGTGAGCTGATGTTCCATGGCTACCCTGTGCTTCAGGCGGTAGATAGTAGATAAAATATAGACCGCAATGAAGACTACGAGCAGCAGTGCAAGCACATACAGCAGGTATGCCCACGGGGTTTCCCAGAACGAAGGAAGCACGGTGATATGAAGGGTACGGATGTTGTCGGTCCATACCCCGTCGGCATTGGTAGATTTGACTTTAAACACATATTCTCCCTTAGGCAGATTGGTATAAGTGGCCATCCGCTGTTTACCGACGTAGTTCCAGTTGCTTTCAAAGCCATCGAGCATATAAGCATATTGTATGTCGTTAGGGCTTGTATAATCGAGAGCTGCATACTGGATAGTAAAAATATTTTCTTTGTGCGACAGAATCAGCTCATTCATATAGTCGAGGGCACATTGCAGGACAGAGTGCTCTCCTGGAGTTACCGTTTTATTGGCAAGCAATAGCTGTGAAAATACCAGTTGCGGTACATAGTCACTTTTCTTGATGGAGTCTGGTGTAAACTGTAATACACCGTTATTGGTGCCAAACATCATGTCTCCGTTGGACAGACAGGCGGAAGAGGCCTCACAGAACCGAAGATTGTATCCCCGAAACCGGTACCGGAAGTTTTCGAATCTTTCCTCTTTGGGGGAGAACTTGCTTAGTCCGTTTTCAGTGCCAATCCATAAATGCCCGTGTTTGTCTTCACTGATAGACATCAGGATATCCGAAGGAAGACCGTCATACTCAGTGTACGATTTAAAACGGGCTTTTCCTTCCGTATTTATGTCGATAAGTTTGTTCAGCCCTCCGCCAAAAGTGGCCATGAAAAGCTCGTCGTTTTGTGTGACCTCTATCCAGTAGATGTCATTATTGCTCAGTGTATGCTGGTTCTCGGAAGAACAAAAATAATGCTTGAACTGAACATCTTCGGGGCGGGTGAATTTGACATGAGTCATTAGCAAACCGTGTGTTGTTCCAATCCACAATCTTCCTTTGGAGTCACCGGTGATGCAGCGGACTTTGTTGCAGTAGTCGGTAGGGTAGTGGGTCAGACGGTTTCGGTGATTGATAAACTGTGTTTCTCCTTTCTCATTTTCAGTGATGTAGTTGATACCGTTGGAGAAAGTTACCACCCATATTCGTCCGGTAATGTCTTCATATACACAATAAAGATTGTTGTCCGACAGACTGTATACATCGTTCGGGTTGTAGCGGAATTTTGTCAGTTTGAATTGAAGCGGGTCTTTAGTGGGTTCGGCTTTAATCAGTCCGGCTCCTTTAGTGGCAATCCATAAGATACCTTTACTGTCTTTCAGAAGGTGGTATACATTGCCGGCCAGTGGAGTACCCTGATGCGAGATTTTTCCTGTTTCGGTGAGATAGCCTATTTCCCGATTGGCTTTGTCATACACGCGCAACATTCCATCCTTCAGTCCAATCCATAAAAATCCTTTTTCATCGTCAAAAATGGCACGGACTTCATTGCTCAGCGATTCATAAGGCATATCTACCGGAATTCTTAGCTTGAAATGCTCGGTCCGGAAAGTAGCTTTTTCCAGTCCTTTGGAGTGCGTACCCATCCATAAATTACCTTGTTTGTCGGAAAAAGCCGAGTGAATCTTGTTGGAGAACCGCCAGTTGTTTCCTGTCATGCTGTTGTAAAACGGACGTAAACAGTTGTGCTGCCTGTCAAAATAAGAAAAACCGCCTCCGTAAGGATGCACCCACAACTGTCCAGCCTTGTCTTCGTGAATGTGGAATGCCGGGCGTGACCTGTCTGTGTACGTAGGCTCTACATACACTTTCTCGCATTTGACAGTTTTATGATAGGGGTTGAAATGGGCCACTTCTCCCACGATATTTTGTTCAAACCAGATTTCTCCGGTGGAATCCATGAATATCGATTTTACTGGAGCCTTCAATAAAAGAGAAGGCGGGAAGTGCTGTATACCGCCATTTTCTGTGTGATACAGGAAAAAACCGTCGGAAACCGTGGCAATCACTACCTGTTTCAGCTTCTTGAGGTATTCAATGCCGCATACGCTGGAAGATGCAGGCAGTTTGATAGGAGAGAATTTTTTTGTGGATTTCTGGTATTTCCACATACTACCTTGTGCAGCTCCGAAAAAGAGCTGGTCGTTGACTTCTTTGGCTACGTAGAACTGTTCTCTGTCTGCATCCCGGAAGTAAAATTGGGGTATTGACTGTCCGGACGGAATGCATCCCAGTCCGTTGTCGGATAAAATCCATTCATTCCCTTCCGATACGAATAAGTTATATACGGTAGTTATCGGATATTTTCCTGATTTCGGAGAGTAATAATCTGTCTTCACTTGTCCCGATAAGGAGTCTGTTGTAACCCGTATGGCTCCTTCCTTGTGTGTCAACAGCCAGGTGTGTCCGTTGGGAAGAACTTTGATGGAAGATATATGAATTCCGTTTCCTGCTTCCCCCGGGGCCGGAATCTTTTCGAACAGTTCAGTGCGAGGATTGAAACGGAACACATTTTCATCGTAAGTCTGTAGCCAGATATACCCTTGTGTGTCCATTCTCATGCAGTCTATACGGTTGCTGCCTAATATTGTCTGGTTATCCAGATTGCCCTTATATGTGTGGAAGGTATACCCGTCGAACTTGTTGATTCCGTTCCATGTGGAGAACCACATATTTCCTTTGTCATCCTGAAGAATGTCCATGACTGTGTTTTCTGATAAGCCGTCTTCCGATGAATAGTGTGTCAGTATGCATTCTTGTTGTGCTTGCACATGGATGATATTCAGTATGGCGAGAAATAAACAGATGAATTTTATTTTCATAATATCTTCTTTATATATTGCAAAGATAGAAAAAACGGGGTAATAAATATCTTTAGCCCCCTAAAAATAGCTTCAGGGGGCTGACGGAAAGGGTTATTGCAAATTTTTCTCTATCCATTTTAGGATGGCTCTTTCTGTTTCGTCTGATGTCCAGTGTTCGTTGACCGGAGTAATCAGGGCTTCTTTAGGACATGTCAGCGTGTTATACACAGCGTAACTGGTTGTGGGAGGGCAGGTATTGTCGTTGAATCCCCATGTGAGAAAGGCTGGCACTGTGATTTGCCGTGCAAAATTAATGACATCGTAATAGGCCATGGTCTTTCTTTTTTCAGGGGTATCCATTCCTTTGATTTTAGAAAAGTGTGGGTATCCGTCTGCTTGTCCGGCGCGGTAAGCTGCCATGTCACTTAATGCAGGATGGCTGGCGGCACATAAGGTTACCCGCTTGTCGAGGGCCGTAGTCACAAGTGCCAAAGCACCGCCTTGGCTTGCTCCTTGTACGATGACATTTTTTTCATCCCATTCGGGCAGGGAAGTCAGAAAGTCAATACAGCGCATGCAGGCCAGGTATACCCGCTTCATGTAATAATTGTCCCGGTTGTCCAGACCATAAGTCAGATAACCGTTCTCGGCTCCGTTGAAGGCACGGCTGATTTCTTGGAACATTTCTTCAGACCACGTAGGGTTGAGGCCGTGTATTTCGAATTCAAACCGGATAAATCCTTGCTCGGCATAAAATGCATGGCGCAGCGGGTTTTTAATGGTCTTTATGCCTGCTCCGGGAGGACAGAGTACCACCGGACAACTCTTTGAAGTTGCTCCTTTCGGACGGAACAGATAGCCATAAATAGCCTGTCCCTTGCGGTTGAGTTGCAATTTCACCAGATAACAGTCTACTTTTTCGGTGCAGAGTTCCTTGACCGGACTCATCGTATAGCTTAGAGGGAAGGCGGAAGCCTCTTTTATGTTCTCATCCCAAAAAGCTTCAAAGTCGGCTGGCTTTTGTGTATAAGGCCGGATTTGTTCCGGTGAGAACCCAATCTTGATATGGTGGCGATAGGTCTTTCCTTGAAGATGGGCTGTCAGCCGGCAGTCCCGGAACCCGGGCTCTTTCATAGTACCTGCCTTGATGAAGGCTCGTCCGTTTTGCAGTGTTATGCTTCCGTGTGAGTCTGCAGGCATTAAGTCATCTGCCAATTCGTAATTTACTTTGATTCCGTCTTGTGGCATACCGTATTGATAAAGCCGCACCTCTATCTTTGCCTGTTCGCCTGTGTGATAAATCCAGTCGCAATGGTCAGGTTCCGTTACCCAAAGTACGTCACTCCGGTAAGGATAGTTCTCTGCCAGAAGGCCAATAGAATGGAACAAAATCAGACAACATAAAATAAATCTTGTCTTCATGGTATCAGAGGAGTAGAGGGTTAGCGTGTGACAGACAACAGGGCGTTTCCATTCTTGACAGGGTTCCAACCGTCTTCTCCAGCTAGGATGTGCTCCATGTCATACTCTTTCAGGTCTTTCAACTGGTGAGCATACGGTACACGTTGTGCTTGACAGGCTCCTTCGCCTGTACTTTGGTACTCTGCAAAGAAAGCGGTTTTCTCATTGGCTGGATTCCGCCAGTTGTTCCAGCCTTCGGGAGTAATGTGTTTCCCCAGATTGCAGCGGATGAATACCGCTTTTGCATAAGGTCGCCACGGACGGGCAAGATACACCTTTTCCACTCCTTCATCTGCGGTCAGTCGGCAATCGTAGAATACATAACCGTATGCCTGATGCTGGTCAGTAGAAGGTGCGGCTACGTATCCTTTTCCCAGACTGTGAATGTGGCAGCGATTGAATACGGCTACAGACCACCCAAAGATAAAGTCTACTGTTCCCTGAATATAGCAATCCTCATAATATTGCCGGCTGCCTTTCCGGTAGGTATAAAGTGTGTCCTGGAAGCCCAAGAAACGGCATTTCTTGAAATATACCCGATCGGCACTTACAAAGCAGGCCACGGCTTGCCCTACGGGCCCGGCGGTATTCTCAAACGTGATATTTTCGGCGTAAAAGTCGGGACCGTAAATGTAACATGAAGCAGAACCGGAAGTCCCATTTTCTTCTCCGAACCGGTTTAATTTCCGGGCATAGTCATCATACGAAAGTACCGTTCCCTCTTCTCCGATGAGGGAGATGTGCTGTTTGCTTTCTGGAATGACTATTTTTTCCTTGTAGACTCCTTTTCTGACTAATATGGTGGTACGTTTTCCTTTTCGGAAATCAGGTACGGCGTTGATAGCCTCCTGTACGGAAAAGAAATCACCAGAACCATCTTTCGCTACTACCAGGTCATAATGTCTGAGATAAGGTTTGAGGGCTGGCACAACTTCCGTGACAGCTTTTGCGGCCAGTTCTGCCACAATGCTTGCTCCATATACATTCAGATGGGTATTGTCCTGACGGCCTTTAGGCAGGGCAGCTACGGTATTCGGTGCTACCCAGACATACAGTTTCTTTGAATCTTCAGGTCCCATGCCTTCCACTACTTCATGAGTCAGCTTGTTTAAATCGACGAACGGTACATTCAATTTCCGGGCTACGTTTCGGGGAGAATCCAGGTAGGCTCCGTGGGTATCGATGAGGCGGGCATCTGAACCGATCGTATCTTTTGCCTGCTGAGTCGCGTTTTCACGCGAATCATCCTGAATGATGGCCTTCGCCACGGCATCAGCGTCCCCTTTGCCGAAGTTGCGGCGGACAATGGAGTTGAACAGCACCGGAATGCCCCCTTTGGCACGTGTCTCTGTGACAAACCGTTTCAGGTTTGCATCGAATGTCGTGCCGGGGTCGGTATGCCGTTCCTGATCGGGCTTCTCATCGTTATGGCCGAACTGGATGAAAACGTAATCTCCCGGTTTGAGCTTTTTCAGGACTGCATCCCAGCGTCCTTCTTCAATGAAGCTTTTCGAACTGCGCCCGTTTACGGCATGGTTGTCTATTACAATGTCGCTTGAAAAATAACGTGACAGCATTTGTCCCCATCCGCGTTCCGGATTGCCCCCGTCCAGTTTCTTGTTGGCCATTGTGGAATCACCGATGGTAAAGATTGTAATGACCTGTTTCTCGGAGGTAAAAGCTGTCAGCAGGAGAAACAGGCTGATTATAAAGACGAATTTTGTTTTCATAATTTGATTGTAAATGCTTTTATTTCTGGTTAAGCAATGCTTTCATGTCTTGCAGGTGTTCCCATTCCAGACTGGCCATGATAAAGGGTGCCACGGCTTTCGGGTCATTGTCTCGCACAAGTTCATGGATATAGTAATCATAATCTCCCATACGGTAGTTCTTACCTCCCAGTCCGGCTACGGCACAAACCTTGGTAATGCTGACCATTCCGTTGTGGTCCACCTTGATGAAATGTTTCAGAATGCCTTTGTAGCCTTTTTCTGCCACTTTCAGGTAAGACTGGTCAATGTAGCCTTTTTGAACTCCTTTCAGAAGAGAATATACAAACATGGCAGAACAAGAAGATTCCAGGTAATTGCCCGGATCACCACTACGGTCGAGTACCTGATACCATAATCCTGTTTTTTTGTCCTGCAGGCGTTTAATCTGTTCTGCAACTTTATTGTAAATAATCAACATGGAATCTCTTCCAGCCTCATGTTCCGGAATAAATTCCAGTGCATCTACAAATGCCATTGCATACCATCCTAGCGCACGTCCCCAGCTGTGTTGGGATTGTCCGGTTACGGGGTCAGCCCACCGCTCTTGGCGGCTCACGTCGCAGGCATGGCGGTAAAGGTCCGTTTGAGGGTCATAGGTGTGCCGTGCAGCCATAAGAAACTGGTTGATTACGTCCTGATAGGCATTGACCTCGGTGTTACGGAATGCGTATTCAGCATAGAAGGGTGCTCCCATATAGATACCGTCCAGCCATACTTGATGAGGATAGATTTTTTTGTGCCAGAAGCCCCCGTCGGCATTGCGTGGATGGGTGTCCAACTGTTTCCGGAGCATGGCTAGTGCTTTTTTGTATTTTTCTTCTTTCGTCTGTTCGTAAATGCGGAACAGAAATTTTCCTGAATTTACACGGTCCAGACTATATTCTTCCAGCTTGTATTTTTTGATGCTTCCATCGGCATTGACCATCGTATCGGCATAAGTGAGGGCATATTCATAAAAACGTTTGTCACCATAACGGTCGTACACATCCAGCATGGCCTGTAATTCCAGACCGTGACAATAGTCCCATTTCATTTGCTTTTGGAAATCCAGTTGCCAGGCCTCGGGCCATCGTATAAGTTCCGACTCAGCCATTCTTACCGACCAGGGCTGGTCACTTTTTACAGTCTGAGAAAATGTAATGGTTGGAATGAGCAGAAAGGCTCCTATTATCATTCCTGTTAAATGCCATAGTTTGTTTTTCATGGATAAAATGAATTTAAAAAGAATCAATCAACATGTTTACGCAAACAAAAGTAGGGCTTCTAACGGAGAAAAATGTGTAGTTTTCACTTCAAAAGGTATAAAAATTGGTTTTTGTCCGTGTTTCTATGTCTTGTGGAGACTGTTTTTCTCATTATGTGCTTCAGAGTAAGAGTCCGCATAACAGCAAAAGGACAAGTATGACTAACCCTAGAATCAGTTTGATTTTAAAGGCTCGGCTTTGATCCGCTTGTTCTTTCTCTTGTGTCTGTTTCTTTATCTTCTCCAGCTTTTCCACGGAAAGTGTAGGAGGTATCTCCGTGTGCCGGCATTCGGTCATTCGCCGACGCGTTTCCTTCATACGCTCCCGATTGCGCCGACGGAGTTCCCTGTTTTCTTTGTCCCTCCGCATCATGTCGTGGATGCATCCTAATGTTCCCATTATGGTTATTATTTGGTGACAAGATAAGCAATAAACATCAATACCAAGATGATGGATAGACCGATATATCTGTATTTCTTGCAGAAAATCGTTGCGATACATAGAATGGCTATCAGTAGCTGATAGCAGATTTGTCTTGTTGTACAGTTGCTCATAAATACATTCATGATTGCTACGCCAGCCATCATGAAGAGCAGGAGATTAAGAAGAATCTTAAAAATGGCGTTTATTATTCTGTGTACTTCCATTGCTCAGTTTTCTGAATAGTTATTGAACCGAAGCCGCAATATGCCTCTATACAAAGATAGTAATTATGACTGTAAAGAACGAGTGATTATCCATCTAATTTTCAGATTCCTATTCTTTGTCTGTTTGAATGTTCGCTGAAAATTACTACATTCGCAGTAGAATCTAAATCCAGTGGTTATGAGCAAGCTATATCCGGTAGGAGTACAGAACTTTGAAGGTCTGATACATGATGGTTATGTGTATGTGGACAAAACAGCACAGATATATGAATTGTTTAATACAAATAAATACTATTTTCTGAGCCGTCCGCGACGCTTCGGAAAAAGCCTGCTGTTGTCAACCCTTGAAGCCTACGCACAGGGAAAGAAAGAGCTTTTCAAGGGACTGGCACTGGAGAAACTGGAGAAGGACTGGACGGTATATCCGGTGCTGCACCTGGATTTGAATACACAGAAATACGATACGCCGGAATCGCTGACCAGCATTTTGAATGATAATCTATGTATTTGGGAAAGTCGATACGGCGCACGGGAAAGTGAGACAAGTCTTTCCCTTCGTTTTCAGGGTATCATCCGCCGTGCCTGCGAGCAGACAGGCCGCCGTGTGGTGATTCTCATCGACGAATATGACAAGCCCATGCTACAGGCCATCGGTAATGAAGCCTTGCAGAACGAATACCGCAGCACCCTGAAAGCCTTCTATGGAGCTTTGAAATCCATGGACGGGTGCATCCGCTTTGCTCTGCTCACGGGAGTGACCAAGTTCGGCAAGGTCAGCGTGTTCAGCGATTTGAACAACCTGCGTGACATTTCCATGATTGACCAGTATGCCGAAATCTGTGGTATCAGTGAGAAAGAAATTTATACCTATTTTGAAGAAGATATTCACGAATTAGCTACAGCTACGGGCATGAGCTATGAGGAAGCTTGTGCGGAACTGAAAACAAACTATGACGGGTATCATTTCACGGAAAATGCCATCGGCATGTACAATCCGTTCAGCCTGCTGAATACCTTTGCCAACCGACGGTTCGGCAGCTACTGGTTTGAGACAGGTACACCGACCTATCTAGTCGAACTGCTCAAGCTCCACCACTATCCGATAGAAGAACTGGAACACATCGTCACCAGTCAGCCTGTACTGGACAGCATCGATACGGCCTCTACCGACCCGATTCCGGTTATCTACCAGAGCGGCTACCTCACCATCAAGGGTTACAACAAGATGTTCGAGAACTACACGTTAGGATTCCCCAACCGGGAAGTGGAACAAGGGTTCTTCAAGTTCCTGCTGCCCAACTACGCATCGGTAAGCGTAAGCAAGTCACCCTATCAGATTCAGTGCTTCGTGGAAGAAGTGATGGCCGGAAAGGTGGACGATTTCTTCGAACGGTTAAAGACCATGTTTGCCGACATTCCATACGAGCTGGCGCGTGATCGCGAAGTACACTACCAGAATATCCTCTACATCATCTTCAAGCTGATGGGCTTCTACGTGCAGGTGGAATACCATACCAGTCGCGGACGGATTGACCTGGTACTCCAGACACAGGACTACGTGTACATCATGGAATTCAAGTTGAACGGCAGTGCGGACGAAGCCCTGGCTCAGATTCGGGAGAAAGGCTATGCCGCACCTTTTGCCAAGGACAGCCGTACGGTCTACAAGATTGGAGTCAACTTCAGCGATGAGCTTCGTAACATTCAGGAAGTGAAGGTAGAACTGGGGAAATAAGAAGAAACTAATGGCTTGAAGTATTCTTAAGATTTCTGTATTATTTTTCCTCTTTCTCCGTATAATTTAGAAGACTATTTAAATAGTGTTCATCTAACTTTCCTACGCGATATTTCGTGCCAGCTTTCAAGTGTTTTTCCACAAACTTATTGGTTTCCTGCATATCCTTTAGTTTTCTCTGAAACAGTTCTTCTGAAATATTTATCTCTTTACCGCAGGTTATATGGCATGTAATACGTCCTTGTGCATCTTGAGTGCAATTTTTATAAAAACGATAGGTTGCTGCTACCATCTGATTTTGCAGATTCCTACGTTTTTCTTCTGGTATAGAGGAGTCGGCTAGCTGACGGTTATATTCTTCAGGCGTAAATCCTATAAAATCATTATCATTCACATACTCCTGAATGGTTTTTACAGGGGATTTTTTACTACTGTCGCACCTCTGATTCATCAGAAGCCAGACTTTCCGTTGCCACTGATATACGGCAAATTTTTCATCATCCGTGTTGGTGGTCTTATCTACGTACGTTCTGATGCTTGGGGCAGAGGGATACCTTGACTGGATAATGTCATCTATCAGGTAACCATGCAGTCCTTTGATCTCCTTGAAGAGAAAACCTTGGCACATCAGGGCAATGTATTCCGGGTGATTGTTTATGTACTGTTTGAAATTCTGATAAGCTTGGGATTTCATATAGTCGGATGCATGACTGCTGAAATTCGGCTGTTCCAGTTCCTTGATGAGCGCTTCTTCCCGTTTCTTGTATTCCGTAGAATCTTGTATGCTGTACCAGAGGTGTTCTTCAGGCCGGGCACTTAAATCTATCCATGCCTTAGCCTCCCAGTAATCCATGGTCATTTTCAGGGAATCTTGTTGGGCCGGAGTCCAGGTGTAATACAGGGAATCTTTTTCCCATCCGTTGAAAATCGCATCAATGGAATCGGATTTTTCCTTTACCAGCTTTTGGTAGATGGCAGGCAAGGCCTTGTCAAAGCGGGAGGAAATCATAAAAGTTCCGCTATCGATTCGAGTGACTACATGTGGAGTGGTAATGATAGAATCGTTGAGTACGAAAGCAATATGGCGGTCGATAGATTTCTCTGTCTCTGATGCCCATTTGTGACATTTGTGCTTGCTTATTTGCCCTGTAATGACATAAGCACCTTTCATATCTTTTTCAAGCTGTAATCCGACGAAATCTTTTACTGTTACAATAGGCATTGTGGATAATGTATCGCTTTTTTCTATACGATACCATCCGTTTTCTTTGTGTGGTGTCTGGCTGCTGGCTGGAGAGATAAGCGTGCATAAAAGAACCAGTGAAAGTAATGTTGTATTTCTTGTATTCATAATTGATTCATGATTAAAGTGATTCATTGAAAATGAAATTCATGTTTGTCAAAATCAAACACAGATATTGAACCGTCAAAGAATTTCAGGCCGACACTTCCTTCGGTGGTGAATTTAGGCAATGCAGGGGTGATGGCAATGATTTGTTGCTTAAAACTCTTCTTGCAGAGATTGGCTTGCTCTGTAACTATGGCTTCTCCAACAGGTACTCCTTTCTTGTTATAAGCCGTCTGTATTTTGAGTTCTGTATTGTTTTTCAAAAAATCCTGAACGGCAGGATTCTGTTTCATCAGGAAAAGGAAGGATGCGTTCCCTAAATCCAGCACAAAATTTCCTGAGAGAGTATATCTTTTACCCTTGTGCTTGAAACACAGGTCTGTTTTTACGGCAGGCATGTTCAGGTAAGTGTCGTAATTGATGGCGATGGTGCTGTAATTTGTGGATTCCGAACTGAATAGTTTTCTGTTTAAAACCTGAAGCTTGTAATTTTTCATATCTAATTTTATGATATGGGCTCCGTCGTTAGAGTGGCTGATGCGTTGTATGGGAATGGCCATGTCGTGGCCCGACTGATAATTTGACAGTACAAATATTTCGCCGCTGTATTCCGTATTATCGCCCAGTTGTATGGTTCCTGTCGCCTTGTGCGTTATTTTGTATTTTCTGCCTCCCAGATTCATCCTTTCATATCTTTTAGTTTTGACAAAATCCAGATTGAGGTGCCGGTTGTTTTCAAAAGCATAAAGAGAATCTATTAACATTACATGGATACCTGATTCCAGAAAGATTGTTGCCATGAGTTGATGATTGATTTTCGTCTTGAAAATATAATGCCCGTTCGTATTTTTTTCTAACTGAAAGGTGTCTGTGCCGGATGACTGGGCAAAAAGGCTATTGCAGAACAGCAAGGCGGTTGATAGCAGTGTGATGATTTTTTTGGTCATAAAGGTCGTTTTATGGTGTAAAAGCAAATATATGAAAAAAACGGTACAGATTTACATTTCTATTTTGTTTTAACCGAATGTCAAAACGCTTTGGGAAAGACTCCACTTCTTCAAGGAATTTTCTATGTTTTCCACAAAGGAAACGTATGTTCTTCGGTGCGGAACTATACGTTTCTGCCTTGGAAAACATACGGTTCAGGATCGGGAAACGTAAAAATAAAACCGGTATTTCCCGGAAAACAGGACTTCGTTTTTCTAATCCCTTCCACAACTTTGAAATGCCGTTTCTTTTCCGTATCTTTAAACACTAGATTTACCTAACAATCAGATACGTATGAAGAAAGTGATACTGCTTATTCTGCTGTGCGCTGTGATGCTGACGCTCAAAGCCACAGGGCAATCGGGCGATGTGATTCGTCTGGAAGGAGAAGAATGGGTTTTGATGGCAAAGCCGATAGGGTACGACTCTCTGCTTTGTATGCGGATGGATGATTTTCTTCCGGAAAATGTCAGTCGGTCTACGGGCAATTATAGCGGCTATACCGCTTTTTGGGAGGTACGTGACGGGTATCTTTGCCTGAAACGGGTAGAGGCGGATGTGTACGATGAGGTCAGCAAGAAAGAATATACACGAATGTATGAAGTGAAAGACTTGCAGCCGATTTTTGCAGCCTATTGTCAGGCGGAGACGATTCAAGCCCGCTGGTTCAGTGGGAAACTTCGGGCCGGGAAAGGAGATGTGGTGAGATACGTGCATGACGGGTTCGACCGCAACATGGAAACGGAACGGGTGCTGACCGTCCGGAACGGTAAAGTGCTGGAAACGCAGACTTATCATAATTACCGGAGAGCCGGATTGAATCTGATGAAGGCACAAGGGGAAATCGTGCGTCGGTTTCCTTGGGAGCGGTTTCCTGAATATCAGGGAGAACGGATTATTTTTTCGATAAGTGATTTTCAGATGACGGAAGACGGTCACTTCGTAGACTGTGACGTACGTTTCATTTATCTGCGTTCTTCGCGGAAAATGATAAACGACGGGAATCATCCGCTGGCCCTCGCTTTTAAAGAAACGCTGAAATCCATTTATCCGTGGGAGGTGCTCTTCATCAACGGAAAGTACACGAGCGAATATCGGAATCTTACTATAACTTTGAGGGGAGATATAACGCATAATAAGGGTGATTCTGCAAAATACACGATTGTGGGTCGGGTGTATGGTGAATCCGTCCGTCAACGTCCTCCTTATGATGTGGTACATGCTGTGCTTGTTGGCTCCAATTTGAGCATGGTTGAACAACCGTTTCAAGGATGGCTGACAGATTCCACCGGCTGCTTCCGGATGACGGGACTGGAGGCCGGAACTTATCATCTGAAAGCGGAATATGTGGGACTGGCTCCTTGTGATACAGTAATAACTCTCCCTTCGCAGCATAGTGACACGCTGCGTATGGTGCTTCCTTTATGGTATGATTATATTTTGAAATATGACTGTTCGCCGGAGTTGTCGAAAGAAAATATCCTCAAGGGACATCCCAAGCTGCGCCTGGTAATACCGGAAGAACAGGAACAAAAAATCCGCACACACTTTTTCTGGAAAAAATACGGCGTGAGTTATGACGTTTTTTATCCATTGAAGAAAGATGGAACACTGGACTGTTATCTGGGTGTTCCCAATCATCTGCTGACAGCTTATAATCAGGTGGTGTTTGATTATCTGGATAAGAAGTTTGGCACTTCATGGCGCAAGGAGGCTCCGAAAGGTATATTTGGTCTGGATAAATCTTTAGATGAATTTCGTGACTATAAATGGTTTATCAAGACTTTACATAAGGAAAGCAAGTATCCGGTAAAGTTGCTGAGCAAGGGAAAAGAGTGTCTGCTTCGCATCGAATATGCCGTGGATAGTAACGGATATATCGTGCAACCGAAAATCATTTCTTGCAGCAACCGGTCGTTTCGGAAAACAGCGTTGGATGCTTTTAAAAAGGTGATGAATGTCCCTACTTTATTGAAGGCAGGTAAAGATACACTTGTAGTTCAATATAAACTGGATTCTTCTGCTACTGTTAATCCGGATACTGATGTGCTGGTTATCGGCTATACACCGTGTGATAAACCGATACTGATGGAATAGATAAAAGGAATAATTGTTTTAATTAAAATGGAATGAATATGAGAAAAGAGATTGCATGTGTCATATTGATTTTGCTGGCGGCCTGTGTAAATAAGCCCGGACAGCCTGTACAGGAGGCTACCTCTACAGCTGTTATCGGAGGTGCGGACAGTATGACATCCATTGTGGTTGCTGATACATGTGCTTCATTTCAAGATACAGTAACATACGAATTACGTCAGTGTCAACTTTGGTATACAAAAGATTTACCTGAAGCATATAACGGAG